>JACCDV011200287.1_pt1 | contig 13966 bp, 14 predicted proteins | sample 7446131 | NCBI WGS metagenome assembly JACCDV01 (sample SAMN15323448, study PRJNA562643) | freshwater metagenome | isolation source: river surface water | place: USA:Blue River Watershed | collected 2017-08-17 | reverse complement strand
TGTCTGATGCAACGTCTATGGTTGGTGGTAGTTCTAGTGCTAGCTGCGGTGGTCGCGGTGTTTAGCGTGCAGTTTTTTACGCAACAACAGCAGTTGTTGTCGGCCTATCAATTGCCCACTCCAAGGCAAATCAGCAGCTTTCGCTTAACCGATGCCGATAATCAATCGATTGGTCCTGAGCAGTTGAAGCAGCATTGGACCCTAGCCTTTGTGGGGTATACCTCATGCCCAGATATTTGCCCTATGACGATGGCGATGCTTTCAGGCAGTTACTCTGAATTGCAACACGCCGCAGGGGGCACGCCGGTGCAAATTTGGTTTGTGTCTGTCGATCCGCAACGCGATACGCCGGCGCAATTGCATTCCTACATGGAGTATTTTGCCAATCCTGCGATGCGAGGTATGACCGCAAATCATGACCAGCTGTTTCCGTTGGTTCGCGAGTTGGACATGATGTATGCGATTGCCACGGATACCACGGATGATTATCGAGTGGACCACAGCGCATCGATCGCATTAATCGACCCGAATGGGCGGCTGATCGCGAGTTTTAAACCTGAAACCGCCAAACAAGGAATGCCGCCGCTGGTTGACAAGCAAAAACTGCTGACGGACTTTACCACGCTGGTGCAAGGTGCTGCTCACTAGCAGCACCAACGGCGCTTCTACTTCGGCTGCGACTTCACAAACACCCAAGGTTGCGAGAACCAGTAAAAATAACCTTTGTGGGTCAAACTCGGCGCGGTGCAATTGTAACGGTTATGTGCCAGCTGCAGCGGCATCGTCGCTTGAATACGAAACGTCGTCTGATCTAGCCATTGCAGTGGGATAGCTTTGCCATCGAAAAAGCAATGCAGTGCTGATTTTTTGAAATCAGAGCTATCCACGGACAGCTGTAGGACCGGTGGATTGGCCGTGCTGACCGGGTCGGCATGGCTGTAATCCGTCACTGGCAAGGCCAAGGTTTTTAGTTTGGGGGCGAAGTGTTTTAACTGCGCAAACTGGCTGGATGATGGATAACGCGGAATGCGGGTCATCGAAACACCTGGACCAACAGCACCTGATTGTTGGCCAATACCAATAAAATCTAACTCTTTTAACAAGGCTTCCAACTCAGCGCTGAAATCGCCATACGGATAGGCCAACCAGCGCCGTTCTTCGCCAAGTTGTATTTTTAACTGGTCATGCGCCAGCAAGATATCGGTTTTGACCCGCTCACGCCATTGCGCCAGAGTTTCGCCCTTATTTGGTACCGCTAAGCGATGGTGATACGAACTGTGATTGGCGATGATCACCCCTTCGTTGTGCATTGTTTTGATTTGTTGCCAGCTCAACACTGGGCCTTCCCGACGATCAATTAACGCAGGACCTAAAAACATGGTGTATGGATAGCCAAATTCCCGCAGGATCGGGCGGGCGTTGTCATACACATTGGCAAAGCCGTCATCAAAGGTAATGGCGACCCAATTTAAAGGCATGGGTTTTTGTTGTTGCAGATGCAAAATGATCTGATCCAAGCTGACGACTTGCATGCCTTGGTCTTTTAGCAGTTGCATCTGTTGCCGAAATTCGGTGGGGGTGACGCTAGTAGTCTTGGGAGTGTTTGTCGCCACATGATGATATTGCAAAATGATGGCGGCGTGGGCAGACATTAGCAGCTGTGGCAGGATGACCAAGGCCATCGCAAGGAGGCGAAACAAGACACGCATAAACACTCCAACAACAAAAAAAGCGGCCGCAGCCGCTTTTCAGAAAAGGTCGATCAATAGTACGAATGTTCACCACGTTGGTGATCGGTGACATCGCGTACGCCATTTAATTCACCAGGGAAACGGTTTAACAATTCTTTTTCGATGCCTTCTTTTAAAGTCAGGTCGACTTGCGAACAACCGTTGCAGCCACCACCAAATTGCAAAATGGCGACGCCATCGTTGGTCAGCTCGACGATGGTCACACGACCGTTATGGTTGGCCAGTTGTGGGTTGATTTCGGCATCAATCACATATTGCACGCGTTCTTTTAAAGGCGCGTTGTCTGAGACTTTACGGACCTTGGCATTGGGTGCTTTTAAAGTGAGCTGTGAGCCCATTTGGTCCGTGACGAAATCGATCTCCGCATCGACTAAAAACGGCTGGCTTTCGGCATCAACGACGGCTTCAAAGCCATTAAATGGTAAACGCAGATCAGACTCTTCTAACGAATCCACTGGGCAGTACGACACGCCACATTCGGCAGAAACAGTGCCAGGATTTACGACGAACACTCGGATGTTGGTGCCAGCAGCTTGTTTTTCCAACAGTTTTACAAAATGCGCCTGAGCGGCTTCGGAAATACGGATCATCGGTAGTACCTGACTAAATTACTAGGTTAATCGCTATGATAACGCCGCAGGCGGCGATTGCCAAGCCGATAGCGTTATGCAATACCCTCGGGCGGAGGGGTTATCGCTAGGGTGAGTACTATGATGGAGGTGCATCCGGCGGCTTTCAATAGCTCAGCGATTTGATTACAAGTGCTGCCTGTGGTGATGACATCGTCCACCAGCAGCATAGTGCGGGGCACGATTGAGCCGTCTCGGCTAAATCGGTTGGTCTGCGCCCGTCGCATCAGCCCTGTCTGGCCGACTTGATGACTGTGGGTTGAGTTTCGAAGGCCATGCCACAGCGGCAGTTGCAATTGTTTGGCAGCGATGTCTGCTAGTTGTTGTGCTTGATTAAAGCCACGTTGCCATCGACGCCAGCGTGTCATCGGAACATAACATACAGCATCGGCCTCTAAACCCAGAGCTGCCCAGTGTTGACAGGCGGCTGCAAATCGCTGGCACAAGGCCTCACCGGCCGCTAAATCGCGTTGAAATTTCCATGCGACAATCCAGTGAGACCATGGCAATTGATACCAGCTTAGACTCAACAAGCCGTCTATATAGAGCTGTGGTAAACGGTAACCGATGCGGCTATGGGCTAATTGATCGTGCTGCAGCGACAAGCGTGGCAAAGCCGCGATACAATGGGCACAGAGTTGGTGGTCTTTGGCAGCCATAGGTTGCAAGCACCACAAACACAAGTTAGGTAATAGCCAGTTCAACAGGTGTTTCATCACACTTTCTTGTTAATGAAATGTTTAAATATGCATGAAGAACGACATTTCACCAAGCCAAGCTTGGTGTTTTTGCATGGTTGGGGTCTCAATCGTGCGATTTGGCCACAGGCCCTGCAGCACGCGTTGGCGGACTGGGATGTGCGTTTCTTAGATTTGCCCGGCTTTGGCGAGCGTGCTGCGGTCGATGTACCGGATCAGCTCACCGCATGGACCGATGCACTGCTCGCTGATATTCCGTTAGGAAGTATTGTCATTGGTTGGAGTTTAGGTGGCATGTTGGCGATTGATTTGGCCGACCGCTACCCAGAGCGGGTGAGGGCGTTGGGTTTGATAGCAAGCTCGCCGTGTTTTTTAGGCCATGATGACTGGCCTGGTATGAAAGCGTCGGTGATGAATCAATTTGCCAGTGCGTTAAAAGCCGATACCGCGTTGACGATTGATCGGTTTTTGGCGATCCAAGCGATGGGCAGTATCACGGCTCGCCATGATGTGAAGTTATTGCGTGAAGCGGTGGCCAGTTTACCTGCGCCAAGTTTGGCGGCCTTGCAAGGCGGGCTGCGTATATTGCACGCGGTCGATCTGCGGCAGCGCTTGACGCTGCTGACGCAACCGGTGTTTGGTTGTTTTGGTCGCTTAGACACCTTGGTGCCTGTGGCGATGGTAGAACCACTGCAGCAACTTTGCCCTAGCGGGTCATTTCATGTGTTGGCAAAAGCGTCTCATGCGCCTTTTGTGTCCCATCCAGACGAATTTTCCAGCTGGTTGTTGTCCGAGCTCTCGACCCTCTGTAAAGAATAGCGGTCAAAAAAACAGCGAAGGCGGCAAAGAATTGCCGCTTTGCTTGTGAATTGTTCCTAAATTGCTTATTCTTTGAACATCTAGGCTGCTGTTGGAGGTGCGTGATGGATGTTCAATCCAGTTTTTCTGCCGGTATGATGGGTTTCCGTCGTGCTAGCGAAGGCGTGACCGAGGCAACCGTTAACATCAATCGAGAAGCCGTCAATCAGCAACAGCTGCGTGACCAAGACGCTAGCGCCCGCGCAGATAGTGATGACCGCACTCAAGCCAAAGCGGCTAGCCCATCGCAAATCGATAATCTAGTGCAACTAACCCAAAACAAATTGCAAGCTGAGGCGAACGTCAAATCAATCCAAACGGCCGATGAAATGATGGGTACTTTGATAGATTTAAAGGTGTAGCTGCATGTCAGTGACCTCGGTTTATCCTAATGTCTCGCCCTACGTTGGTAATCCAGCGACAGACATGCTTAGGCGTGAAAACGCTCGGCGTGAGGTCATCGCGCCCGTGGCGCACACCGAGCAACAACCCGCAGGTCAAGGTGTGGTTGCGGAAGATAAAAGCCGTAACCAGCCACAACCACTGACCTACGACCTTGAACTGAAAAACCGCGGTACTGAGTTGCGTCAAGCGATCGAAGGTCGCCAGCAAGACCAGCAAGGCTCGCAACACAACGGCTCACAACAGGGTCAATCGGAGCAACAGTCATCACAACAACACAACCAGCAACATGCTAGCGATCAACCATCGTCAGGTCAGCAGGGGTTCCAGCAATCCAGCCAGCAACAAGCAGGTTCTGAGGGCTCGCCTGAACGTCGTGGTGCGACCGCGCAGCAACTTAGCGTGGAAGAACTAGAGCAGTTAGAGTGGTTGCAGCAGCGCGATGATGAAGTTCGTCAGCATGAACGAGCCCATGCTAGCGTTGGTGGGCAATATGCAGGCGCACCATCCTATGACTTTAAACGCGGCCCCGATGGCGGCCAGTATGCGGTCGGTGGTGAAGTGCCGATTGATGTCAGTCCTATCGCAGACGACCCCGCGGCAACGATTCAAAAAATGCAGCAAGTACGTCGTGCCGCACTTGCGCCGGCGGAACCCTCGGGAGCAGATCGCAGTATTGCGGCACAAGCAGCAATGCAAGAAGCCGTTGCGCGGCAGGAGTTGGCTGCACAAGCCATTGAATCTCAAACCACACAGGGTAGTGATGGTACGGAGGATAGTGCTGGTTCTCCCACTGCAACCGCTAGCCCTAGCGAGACGAATTCACTGAAGGGACGCGATTATCGTGCCTTAAACCAAGATGAGTTAATGCAACTTCGCACCCAAGTGATCCATCAGTTTTATCAAACATCAACAGTGCCTGCAGATAGACCGCTGCGTTTAACTGCCTAACCACGAGCCTAAGCGCGAGCCTGACCTATACGAGCATCTGCAAGGCGCAAGAGTTTATACCTGCGCGCAGCGCACCATTTTCATCGAGCCGTGTGACAACAAAAAGCCACCTTGCGGTGGCTTTGTGCTAGCGATGTCCAAACCGCAGCAACGCTGCGCCTGACACTGTTATTTCTTCATCTTGGCAAACGCAGCAGCAAAGGCATTGCCCATCGCCGCATTGCCGTTGTCGACTGGTTTTGCGGCCTTTTGCTGAGCAGCAGGCGCGCCGGCGCGACGTGGGGCGTCATTGCCACGGCTGGCACTTGCTGTGCCTTTAGCTTGCGGTTGTTCGTCCATGCGCATGGTCAAGGCAATGCGTTTGCGCTCGACGTCGACTTCCAACACTTTGACTTTGACGATATCGCCGGCTTTGACCACAGTGTGTGGGTCGCTGACAAACTTGTCGGTCAACGATGAAATATGCACTAAACCATCTTGGTGCACGCCGATATCCACAAAAGCGCCGAAGTTAGTCACGTTCGTGACCACACCTTCCAGCAACATGCCCACTTGCAGGTCTTTTAATGTCTCAACGCCGTCTTTGAATTGCGCCATTTTGAATTCAGGGCGCGGGTCACGGCCAGGCTTATCCAGCTCTTTTAAAATGTCTGTGATGGTTGGCACACCAAATTGCTCATCGGCAAATTCGGCTGGATTGACCGACTTTAAGAAACTGCTGTTGCCAATCACGTCAGACACTGGCTTTTGGTGTTTGGCCAAAATGCGCTCGACTAATGGGTAGGCTTCAGGGTGAACCGCGGAAGCGTCCAGCGGGTTGGCACCTTGGTTAATTCGCAAGAAACCGGCGGCTTGTTCAAAAGCTTTTGGCCCTAACCGAGGCACTTTTAACAGGTCACGGCGTTGCATAAAGCGGCCGTTACCATCACGGTAGGTGACAATGTTTTGCGCCAAGGTCTTGTTTAAACCAGCCACGCGGGCAAGCAGAGCCACCGACGCGGTGTTTAAATCGACACCGACGGCGTTTACGCAGTCCTCGACCACCGCATCCAGTGATTTGGTCAGCAAGCTTTGGTTCACGTCGTGCTGATACTGGCCAACACCGATGGCTTTGGGTTCGATTTTTACCAGTTCTGCCAGTGGGTCTTGCAAGCGACGGCCAATCGACACGGCGCCGCGCAGCGACACGTCTAAATCGGGGAATTCATTGGCGGCCAACTCTGACGCGGAATACACGGATGCACCTGCTTCGGAGACCACCACTTTGCTGATGTTGAGCTCCGGCACCAGCTTAATGACGTCACCCGCTAACTTGTCGGTCTCGCGCGATGCGGTGCCGTTGCCGATGGCGATCAACTGGACTTTGAATTGCTTGCAGTAAGCGGCAAGCACTTTGACGGACTTGTCCCACAAGTTTTGTGGCGCATGCGGGAAAATAGTAGTGTTGGCCACCAGCTTGCCGGTCTCATCGACCACCACCACTTTGACGCCGGTACGAAGGCCAGGGTCAAGGCCCAGCGTGGCGCGCATGCCGGCAGGAGCAGCCATCAACAAGTCTTTTAAGTTTCTAGCAAATACCGCAATTGCTTCTTCTTCGGCTTTTTCACGGAGTTCGCCGAGTAAGTCGTTTTCCAGCTGCAAGTGCAGTTTTACTTTCCAAGTCCATTGCACCACAGTGCGCATAAAGGCATCACCGGCGCGGCCTGTAAAGCGCAAATCAAAATGGCTGGCGATGGTTTGCTCGCACGCAGCGTGTGCAGTGGTTTCGTCGGCGTCGGGCACTAATTGCAGGTTTAAAAAACCTTCATTACGGCCACGGAACATCGCGAGCGCGCGGTGCGATGGCACATTACGCCACAGCTCGGTGTGTTCGAAATAATCGCGAAACTTTGCGCCTTCGGTTTCTTTGCCAGCAACCACTGTGCTTTTTAAGACTGCATGCTGCGCCAAGTGGCGACGTAATTTCGCCAATAAATTCGCATCTTCGGCAAAGCGTTCCATCAGAATGTATTTGGCACCGTCGAGCACCGCTTTGACGTCGGCAAACCCAGCATCTGCGTTGAGAAACGACTGCGCCTGTTGTTCTGGCACTAAATCTGCGTCAGCCAATAACTGCTCGGCTAGTGGCAACAAACCGGCTTCGATGGCGATTTGGCCTTTGGTGCGGCGTTTGGCTTTGTAGGGGCCGTATAAGTCTTCGAGGCGGGTTTTGTTGTCGGCGGCGAGGATGTCTTTTTCCAGGTCACTGGTTAACTTGCCTTGCTCGGCGATGGTTTTTAAGATGACTTGGCGACGATCTTCCAATTCACGCAGGTAGGTCAGGCGCTGCTCTAAGGTACGTAGCTGTGTGTCGTCCAAGCCGCCAGTGACTTCTTTACGGTAACGGGCAATAAACGGCACTGTGGCGCCTTCATCGAGCAAACCCACCGCAGCACTTACTTGGTCTGGGCGAGCAGCAATTTCTGCAGCAATCTGTTTAATAATCATCGACATAACTAGATAAATCCTTGCGCGGCCAACGGGCCTGTTCGAAAAGCTGGCCGCTATTGTCGTACGATAGGCTAAAAAAATCCACAATGGGCTGACAGACGTGAGCTGAGTTGGTATAACGCGGCGATAAACCCGATCTAAGCCTGAGTGAAGAGGATGGTCAGCGCATGAAACGAGTGCCAGGAAAAACCAAGTTAGTCACGCGTGATGGCTATAACAAACTCAAAGCCGAACATGATGAACTTTGGTTTAAAAAACGGCCTGAAGTAACGAAAATCGTCGCCTGGGCGGCTAGTCTCGGCGATCGAAGCGAAAACGCGGACTATACCTATAACAAGCGTCTGCTTCGGCAAATAGATAGTAGGATCAGATACTTGCGTAAGCGTTTGGAAGATCTGCAAATTGTCGACTATTCGCCACAGCAAGACGGCAAAGTATTCTTCGGGGCATGGGTTGCCATTGAAGATGATGACGGCGAGGAGCTGCAGTTTCGGATTGTTGGACCGGACGAAATCTATGGCGAAGAAGGCTATATCTCCATTGATGCACCTATGGCTCGTGCTCTGCTGAAAAAAGCGGTGGATGATGAGGTTGTGGTACAAACGCCGAGCGGCGAAAAACGTTGGTATGTCACAGCAATTTCGTATCAACAACCTGCCACGTAGCTGTCATTTACCATTCAGGCGCAGCTCAGGTTAATCGCAACATGCTGGCCATGACTTTTCAGGAGGGACTTACATGATGAAGTATGCGTGGCTGATTATAACGTTGGTTTCAATGCCTAGTTGGGCGGATGAAGATGATTACCAACAATGTTTACAACGTTATTTACCGCAAGTCGAGTTGGATATCGCAGCGGTAATGGTGCGGCAAAAATGCAGTGCGCTGCACCATGGCGGTATTATGCTGCCGCGTGAAGAAGCGCGTTTGCAATGCCAGTTAGATACAGCATCATCTGCTAAAACAGCAGTGGCTTTTGAAATGTTGGTGGACACGTGTGACGAAGAACATAGCTTTCAAAATTCAAAAAATTAATTAAAACAATAAGATAAAATTATTTAAAAAATATTTTTTCATTGTCATCTACGTGTCACAAAAATTTGCTAGGGGTTTGCAAATTGATCTGGCTATAGTCAGTTCATCCCCCAGATGAATAGGACACTGCCATGAAAAAAATTATCAGTCTGTTAGCTTTCTCTGTTGTCATCGTGTGCAGCGGTTGTGCTACATCGCCGGTGGCGTATCAAGTGGATTACCAAAAAGCGACCGATACTGAACAACAAGCGCGTAAATTTGATGCGATCGGTGATGTGGTGTGGGTCAATCCACCGCTGAAGAAGCAACAAAAATAACATTGAATGTAGGCCGATTAAGTTACACCTTGTAACAACCAAACCCGCTGCGATTGAACATCGTGGCGGGTTTTTCGTTTATAGTGCTAAAAATGACGTAGTCTGATCACGGAGTGAGCCGATGCAATCTCAAGAAACCACCAAAATTTTAGTTGTCGATGATGACATGCGATTACGCGCCTTGCTGGAACGTTACCTGGTTGAACAAGGTTTTATCGTCCGAAGCGCAGCAAATTTTGAGCAAATGAACCGTTTGATGGAGCGTGAAAACTATCATTTGTTGGTACTCGATTTGATGTTGCCCGGTGAAGATGGTTTGTCGATATGTCGGCGCTTGCGTCAGCAAGAAAATGAAGTGCCAATCATCATGTTAACAGCCAAAGGTGATGAAGTGGACCGGATCATTGGCCTAGAAATGGGCGCAGACGATTACCTACCTAAACCCTTTAATCCTCGTGAATTACTGGCGCGCATTCGCGCTGTGTTACGCCGCAAAGCCAAAGAATTGCCAGGTGCTCCAGCCCAAGAAGAAACCTTGGTGAAGTTCGGACCATTTAGTTTTAACTTAGCCACCCGCGAAATGCGCAAAGGCGATGAATTGATGCCGTTGACCAGCGGCGAGTTTGCCGTGCTTAAAGTACTGGTGAACCATGCACGTGAACCTTTATCGCGCGATAAATTGATGAATATGGCGCGTGGTCGCGATTATTCGGCGATGGAACGTTCAATTGATGTGCAAGTGTCACGGTTGCGTCGCATGATTGAAGACGACCCTGCCAACCCACGTTACATTCAAACCGTTTGGGGATTGGGGTATGTTTTTGTGCCGGATGGATCTGCCACTTAATGGCGTTGTTACCTCGTAGCGCGTTTGGGAAAACGGTCTTCTTGATAGGTTTTTTATTGCTTATCAACCAATTAGTGTCGTACTTCTTGGTGGCTGTTTATGTGATCCAACCCAGTTTTCAACAGATAAACCACCTGATTGCCAAGCAAATCAAGGTGGTATTTATTGATATCGGTGAGCCCGGCGATCGGCTGCCGGCGGAGTTGATTGTCAAGTTTCGCGAAGCGACTGGCATCGAAGTGTACAATGAGGCGCAAGCCTTATCACACGGCTTGGATCAAGCCACCTACTACCCGTATTTTTCCAATCAGATGTCGCATGAGCTAGGCGGGCACGCCGAAGTTCGGATTGAACAAGACAACCTGTTTGCTTTTTGGGTGCGACCGCCGCAGGCGCCGCAGTTTTGGATTAAAGTGCCGCTGACCGGTCTCAATGAAACCGATTTTTCACCGCTGCAAATTTATATTCTGTTGATTGGTTTCTTGAGTGTGGCCGGTGGATGGTGGTTCGCTAGGCAGTTAAACCGACCGCTGCAAAGCTTGCAGCAAGCCGCACTGAAGGTTGGGCGTGGCGATACCCCAGACCCTTTACCGGAAGAAGGCTCCACCGAGATCATTGCAGTGACGCGTGCTTTTAACCACATGGCCAATGGCATTCGACAGCTGGAAAAAGATCGCGCCTTGTTGATGGCGGGGGTGTCGCATGACTTGCGCACGCCACTGACACGGATCCGACTGGCCAGCGAAATGATGGCAGAGCAAGACAGCTGGATCCGAGACGGTATCGCCAATGATATTGATGATATGAATGCAATAATCGACCAGTTCATTGATTACATCCGTCATCATAAAGATGAGGACTTGGCCAAGATTGATATCAATGAACTGGTGCAAGAACAAGTCAGTGCTGATCGCGTGCAGCAACGTGATATGCAAACCTATTTGGCAGCACGTTTGCCGCTGGTGCCGGTGCGTTTAATCGCCATCAAGCGGGTGCTGGCCAATTTGATTCAAAATGCCATCAAGTATTCCGATGGCGCCATAGAGATCCGCACGGGTTTTGATAAAGTCAGTCAACGGGTGTATTTGGAAGTTCGTGATCATGGGCCAGGGATCCCCCAAGAACAAATGGCGCGGATGTTTGAGCCTTTTACCCAAGGCGATACCGCCCGTGGCAGCGCAGGTTCAGGTCTTGGCTTGGCGATCATCAAGAAAATCGTGGATATGCATGAAGGTGAAGTTACCTTGCACAACCATCCGCAAGGTGGGTTAGTCGCCACCGTGTTGTTGCCGATCCAACGGCGGAAAAGCTCGAAGTCCTAAGCAGTGTTCACTACGAAGTAGTCGTACAGGTTGATGTTTTTACAGATATAAAAAAAGGCCGCATCGCGGCCTTTTTGTCATCCAGCAACTTAGGCTTTCGGGCCTGCGTTGCGGATGGCGTCTGATACGTCGTATTTCTTGAAGTTATTGGCGAATTCAGCGGCTAACTTCGCGGCATATTGGTCATACGCTGCTTGGTCTGCCCACGTGTTGCGTGGGTTCAACAGCGTGCTATCCACACCTGGAATAGCCACTGGCACGTCCAAGTTCAGTTGTGGCAAGTGCACGGTTTCAACGTTTGCTAACTCACCAGACACGATGGCATCGATGATGGCGCGTGTGGTTGGGATATCAAAACGTTGACCAACACCGTGTGGACCGCCAGTCCAACCTGTATTGACCAAGTACACTTTTGAGTTGAATTCACGGACGCGTTTGATCAGCAATTCAGCGTACACGCCCGCTGGACGTGGGAAGAATGGTGCGCCGAAACAGGTAGAGAACGTCGATTCAATCGCCGACGTAGAACCGATTTCCGTTGAGCCGACTTTCGCGGTGTAACCGGACAGGAAGTGGTATGCCGCAGCTTCTTCCGACAGCACGGATACTGGTGGCAATACGCCAGACACGTCACAGGTCAGGAACACAACAGCGCGTGGCTCACCAGCGCGGTTTGCTTCAACACGTTTCTCAACGTGCGCTAATGGGTAGGCTGCGCGGCTGTTTTGCGTCAGGCTGCCATCTTTGTAATCTGGTGTGCGGTTGCCGTCTAAAACCACGTTTTCTAAGATGGTGCCAAAACGGATCGCATCCCAAATGACAGGTTCGTTTTTCTTCGACAGGTCGATACATTTGGCGTAGCAACCACCTTCGATGTTAAACACGCTGCCTGGTGCCCAACCGTGCTCGTCGTCACCGATTAAGAAACGTTTTGGATCGGCTGACAGCGTCGTTTTACCAGTGCCTGACAGACCGAAGAATAACGTGACGTCGCCTGCTTCGCCGACGTTGGCCGAGCAGTGCATTGGCAATACGCCTTTGGCTGGTAACAGGAAGTTCTGTACTGAGAACATGGCTTTTTTCATTTCGCCGGCGTAACGCATGCCTGCTAATAGCACTTTACGTTGGGCGAAGTTGATCATCACAGTACCATCTGAGTTGGTACCGTCACGTTGTGGGTCGCAGACAAAACCTGGCACGTTCAGGATTTGCCATTGGTCTTTGTTTGAGACGTTCCACTGAGCTGGTTTGATGAACAGGTTGCGGGCAAACACGTGTTGCCATGCAGTTTCAGTGGTCACAACCACTGGGATGTAATGCTCTGGGTCAGCACCGACTTCTAAGTGAGACACAAAATGCTCACGGTCAGAAATGAAATTAGCAGCTTTATCCCACAGCGCGTTGAACACATGCTCAGAGATCGGCTGGTTGACGTTGCCCCACTGAATGTCGTTTTCTGTGCTCGCTTCTTTAACGATGAAACGATCTTTAGGCGAACGACCTGTGCGTTGACCCGTTTTAACCACTAAAGCGCCGTTATCGGCGAGCACACCTTCTCCGCGACGGATAGCATGTTCAACCAGATCGGCAACTGGTAAATCAACGTGACGAATTGTTTGGGTGGTCATGAGTGACGACTCCTCAGGGTACAGACTGTAGGGTTGGGTAATTTTTGACTATTGTACCGTAAGTTGTCAGGAAGGGCGACAAAATTTTATTCCGAAACATACGGAATAATTCAGATATGCAAATAAATAACTTAAAAATGAATATATATGCGGTTAAAGGCCATTTTATAGCCAGTTTCGTGCTAAAAATAAATAAAATTGATGTGTCGGGTTACAAGTTGGGTTTCAAAACGAAAGGTACAAAAAAAGACCGCCCGAAGGCGGTCTTTTCAATCTAACGATGATTACGCTTTGATTTTACGGCGTAACAGAGCCAGAGGTAACAGCATCAGCGCTAACAGACCACCAGCACCACCAGAAGATTTCGGTGCTGCAGCGACTGTTAAGGTTGTAGATGCAGTGGCTGACAGGTTGGCAGAGTCAGTCACTGTCACAGTGATTGATTGTGAACCAACGTCAGAACCAGTGACCGCACGTGTGGTCACGATAGCACCATCTTTGTAAGTAAACAGGCTTGGTGACACTGTTACTGACTTGGTGGTTGCGCCAGATTCTAAGATCTTCACGTTGGCAGTTGCCACTGTGACACCTGCGCCATCACCTTCAGTTAAGGTTGCACCTGAACCCTGCAGCGATACGGTTGGTTTCGCGTCAGCAACGTTGTTCACATTCACTGTGATACGTGCCACTTCAGAATCCATACCTTTGCTGTTCACAGCCACAACGTCCAGCGTGATAGTGTTGACGTTCGATTCGAAGTCCAGATCGCTGGCGACAACGATACGACCATCTTTCTCAACTTTCACTTTGTTTGAAGACGCGCCCGAGGTGATAAATTCAGTCACTTGAGCAGCGTAGTCAACGTCAACAGCCAGTTGACCGATAGTCGCACCAACCGCAGTGTTTTCATTGACTGCGAAAGTACGGTCAGCAGTGATCACTGGGCGACCTGCGGCTTGTGACAGATCTGCGGTGAAGATTGCATCACCTGAGTCTGACATCACCACTAAACCTTTACCCACTTTATCAGCAGGCAGG
>JACCDV010416994.1_pt1 | contig 13966 bp, 10 predicted proteins | sample 7446131 | NCBI WGS metagenome assembly JACCDV01 (sample SAMN15323448, study PRJNA562643) | freshwater metagenome | isolation source: river surface water | place: USA:Blue River Watershed | collected 2017-08-17 | reverse complement strand
TTTGCAGAAGTTGGATAGGCTGAGGCCTGTATAGGGTATACAGAATCTGATTTTAGGGAAAACTTGACACCGGACTGCTCTGCGAGGGCTAGCACATAAGTTGCTAAACCATACCAACTTGTTGATCCACATCCCACAGCATGATAAATACCAGATTTAGAATTAGTTGGTTTAGCTTGATGAGCGCGAACAATTTCAAATGCAACTTGAGCTAAAAATGTGGCAGACGTCGGAGCCCCCACCTGATCACTCACCACATTTAACCTTTCTTTATCTGTTGCTAGTCGTAAAATAGCTTGGATAAAATTCGACCCATTCCCATAAACCCAAGATGTTCTCAAAATATAGTAGGCCGAGTATATGGCTTGTTTTGAGGAACCAGCAAAGGCATTCGTGATTGCTAACTCACCGGCCAATTTACTTTGCGCATAAATACCCAAATCCTTTAAGAAACCTGGTGTATCGCTTTCGTCATATGGGACCTCTTTAGAGTCACAGAAGACATAGTCGGTTGAATAGTGAATCAATAGACCATTTTTTTTCTGGGCAACATATTCTGCAAGAATGGCAGGGACATTCTCATTTATCAAAAAAGCCACTTGAGGATTTGACTCTGCAAGATCAACTGCCGTATATGCAGCCGCATTAATAATAATCTGAGGTGCAATTTTTTCAAGAGAAGATTTAAGTTGTATTTCATCGCTTAAGTCACACTGCTCGCGGTGTAAAAAATGAACATCCAAGCTATTTGCGTAACTCTTTTGAAGAGCTCGCCCGACCTGCCCATTCATACCTAGCACAAGAATACTCATAATGGATATATATTATATGTAGCCTATCAAGCCAATCCCTTACTGATATTGCTTCTTTATCCAGTCGCGATAAGAGCCTGTTAAAACAGCTTGCGTCCATGCATGATTATCTAGATACCACTGGATTGTTTTTCTAATTCCAGTATCAAATGTTTCAGTGGGTACCCAACCTAATTCACTCTCAATTTTTCGAGCATCAATTGCATATCGTCGATCGTGCCCAGGACGATCCGAGACAAAGATAATCTGAGATGTATATGATTTACCGTCAGATTTAGGTCTCAGTTCATCTAGAATAAGGCAGATTGTTTGAACAACTTCTAAATTAGTTTTTTCATTCCAACCGCCAATGTTGTAAGTTTCCCCAAAACGCCCTCTCTCGAGTACGCAACGAATTGCAGCACAATGATCTTTGACATAAAGCCAGTCTCTAATCTGTTGTCCATCACCATATATCGGTAAAGTTTTACCGGCAAGCGCATTCAGAATGACTAGAGGTATTAATTTTTCAGGAAAATGATAGGGCCCATAATTATTCGAACAATTGGTTGTAAGCACAGGTAAATCATAAGTATGATGCCAAGCCCTAACTAGATGATCAGATGCCGCCTTGGAGGCTGAATAAGGGCTATTAGGTGCATAACGATTACTTTCTGAAAAAGGAGCATCACCTTGACTTAAATCACCATAGACCTCATCAGTTGAAACATGTAAAAAGCGAAATGTATCTTTAGCGGAGTTAGATAATTCACTCCAATAAGCTCTTACAGCTTCTAATAAATTAAATGTTCCTAAGATATTTGTTTGAATAAATTCTGCTGGCCCATGAATTGATCGATCCACATGAGATTCTGCCGCAAAATTTATGACGGCTCTTACCGAATATTTTCTCAACAAGTCAAGCACGCAACCATAATTACCGATATCACCTTCAATGAATACATGTCTGGCATCAGATTGCAGTGAAGATAAAGTTTGCAGATTACCTGCGTAAGTCAATTTATCTAAATTAATGACACCTTCTGCATTAGCATTAGCCAGCCAATCCAGCACAAAATTACCGCCAATAAAACCAGCACCACCTGTAACCAATATCATCTGAATTCACCACAAATTAGTTATTTAATATTTTCATACTAAGAATGTAAAAATTATTCATGAAATCTATACGTCTTATATTTTCTGATTTATTAGTTAACACATTTTTAGAAAAGTTATTTGGCAATCAATCATATTAATTTCAAAATGAGCACCTATGCCAATGATTCAAGAGCTGATACAGGAATCAGTTTTTCGAACTAAGAATTTAAATGAAGCCACAAGTAATCATATGACTCATAAAACCTGTCTAGTACGCATTTTTATATGGCTTTTACTTGGCCAGCAGCACAATTAATCTTTACAATCAAGAGTCAAGACTTCATTTTTCTGTTCTAGGTATACCCAATCTACTATATCACCAGTTGGCACGTAATTAGACACCAACTCTTGCATCATTAACTGAATAATATTCAAGTCATTCATGTTTAAAGCAATTTCTAAAGACTTCAATTTATTTTCTAGCTGCAACCAAGAAATAAATTGCTCATGAGCCTTCATAATACGAGGGTGAGATGTTGGCTGAGGATTATCCCCAATTAAGAGTTCTTCATATAACTTCTCACCCGGACGCAGCCCAGTGATTTGAATTTCAATATCACCCTCTGGATTATCATCATCCTTGATTGTTAAACCAGATAAATCAATCATGCGCTTAGCTAAGTCAATGATTCGTATTGACTCACCCATATCAAGAACAAAGACATCCCCCCCTTTAGCCATAGCGCCCGCCTGTATTACCAACTGCGCAGCCTCAGGCATGGTCATAAAATATCTTGTGATTTCGGGATGAGTAAGTGTGATTGGGCCACCATTATGTATTTGCTGTCTAAACTTAGGAACAACAGAACCTGATGAACCCAAAACATTCCCAAAGCGAACCATAGAAAATTTAGTCAATGGCTCTTCAGCGGCAAGAGCTTGAAGAACCAACTCTGCCAAACGTTTACTTGCTCCCATAACATTAGTCGGTCGCACTGCTTTATCTGTACTAATCAGAACAAAATTAGATACACCACATTCGATTGCCAGTTGAGCCGTTTGCAATGTTCCTAAAACATTATTTTTTATGCCCTCAACGGCGTTGTGTTCTACCAAAGGAACATGCTTATATGCTGCAGCATGGTAAAGCGTTTGAGGATGCCAGACTGACAAAATCTCTCTCATGCGAACCGCATCCTTAACGGATGCTATCAAGGGGATTATTTCAACTTCTACTCCAAATCCTATTTTTTCCTGCAATTCTTGATGAATAGCATATAAGGCAAACTCACTTTGCTCTACCAACAATAACTTAGCTGGTTTAATTGAGATGATCTGACGGCACAGCTCACCACCTATTGATCCCCCGGCCCCTGTCACCAACACAACTTTTTCAAAAATATTTTTTGATAACAAAGACTGGTCTGGCACCACTGATTCACGACCTAGTAAATCATCAATATCCAACTCTCTGAGATCAGAAATATTGATACGCCCCTGAACCAAGTCATTAATACTAGGAAGAGTTCTGACCGAAACATGTAATTTACTAATTTGATTAATGATTTCAACACGTCTTTTTCGATTAATACTTGGCATTGCCAAAAGGACGCCACCGATCTGATGTTCATCAACCAACGACTTTAATTTGCTTGGGCTAAATATTCGATAGCCATTAATTGTATGGCCATAAAGTGATGGATCATCATCCAAAAAACCAGCCACTTGCATTTCAAAACTATTTCTTAAAGCGCCCGCCAATTCCCTTCCCGCTTGACCAGCTCCATAAATTAGAACTTTAGGTCTTGATACTTTTTTAAGTATTTTTAAGTACTGATCACCCAACCAAAAACAAGCTAAAACTCTAGAAGCCCCCACAAAGATTAAAAGAAGAATTGGCTGAATTAAACCAACCGTTCTAGGTACATCAGTAATACCAATCGCAGTGACAACCGCAGCATACAAAATACTATAAATGGCAGTGGCTTTAGCAATTGTTAATAAGGCCGGCCAACCAGAATACCTAAAGATAGCCCGATATAAACCTGAAACTATAAAAATAGGAATAGCAATTGCAACTGAAAGGTAAATTGCCCAAAGCGCATCACTAGATAAAACTACAAACTCACCCAATCTTAGATAAAAAGCAAGCCAAACAGAAAGCGTACACAAACTGCAGTCTACAAAGATAGCAATTAATCTTTTAGAAATTCTTGGCATTTCCAAAAGACTATTACTTAGGTAGCTAAAAATCTTAATCACCATTAATCACAATCAATTATTGATATTAAGAATTTGTGGCCAATAACATTACTTTGTTCAGCGTATCACATGTTTTATTCATAGCAGCTTCAGATAAAGTAGGATGAACCATGAACATCAAACTTGTTTCACCCAGTTGAACCGCATTTTTTAAAGGATTTGAAGGTCTTAAATTAGTCTGATCAAAAGCTTTTTCTTTATATATTTCTGGGCAAGCACCACTGTAACAGGGTACACCTTCAGCATTGATCTCCTCAATGATTCTATCGCGCGACCAATCATTTTTTAACCTTTCAGGCACCACATAAACATAACATTTATAGGCGCCATGCTCGATATGATCCGGAATCAAGCCAACTCTTAACCCACAGATATTACTTGCTGTTGCCCAAATTTTCTGGGCATTTTTTAATCGTACCTCATGCCAATTCGACATTCGCTTTAACTGAATTCGACCAATTACAGCCTGCATTTCCAGCATACGCCAATTAGTGCCAAAACTTTCATGCAACCATCTAAATCCTTTCGGATGGCTTCTGTGATAGACGGCATCATAGCTCTTACCATGGTCCTTATACTCCCACATAAAGCGCCAGAGATTTTCATCATTGGTCGTCACCATGCCACCTTCTCCCCCAGTGGTCATGATTTTATCTTGGCAAAAACTCCATGCGCTTATATGACCAATGCTGCCCACAGATCTTCCTTTATATTTTGCTCCATGACCTTGAGCACAATCCTCAATGACTTTTATATTATGTTTTTTTGCCAAACTCATGATGGGGTCCATATCACAAGGAAATCCACCCAAATGAACGCAAACAACCGCTTTGGTTTTATTACTTAATACTTTTTCAATTGATTCAGCAGTAATGTTGCCACTTTGTAAATCGACATCAGCAAAAATAGGATTTGCTCCAGCATTAACTACTGAAGAGACGCTGGCAATAAATGATCTTGGTGTTACAACAACCTCATCGCCCGGACCGACACCCAAAGCCTTTAATGCTAAATCCAATGCAACGGTACCATTAGTTAATGAAATTGCATATTTAGAGTCAGACCATATAGCAAATTCTTTTTCAAATTCACAGCACTCTTGACCTGTCCAGTAATTAACTTTATTGGACAATAAAACTCTTTGAACGGCAAAAGCCTCTTCCTCTGTAAAATTAGGCCATGAAGAAAAGATACTACCCGGAATGCTATCCATATATATCCTATGAATAAATACTTTTTGCTGGATTACCCACAACAACTAAACCATCAGATACATCGGATACCATAACCGTACATGCCCCAATCATAACTTCCTGGCCAATTTTTACACCTTGCTTAACCGAAGATCCAACCCCAACCCAACTTTTATCACCCACAAAAACACCACCTGATAAGTTGGCACCAGGACAAATATGAACGGCAGTAGCAATATGAGAATCGTGATCAACCGTTGCTCCAACGTTGATGATGCAAGCATCACCTATGTCAGCATCAACATTAACGACCGCATTAGCCAGTACAACTGACCCAATTCCCACTTTGGCATAAATACTTACTTGGGCCGATGGATGAACAAGAGTTGCCAGTTTAGCTCTTTGCTCAACTAGCATGAGGTATTTTTGCCATCTCAGTTGATTATCGCCAATGGCAACAATAACACCATCATATTGATTAAGCTTATTCATCAATGACTGATCATTTCCAAGGATAGGCCAATGACTATTTTTCTCTCGCTCAGGCCAACTTGAATCATAAAAATGAATCTCACTCCAGCCAGCTGCCAAGGCCGTATCAGCGACAACCTTACCATGACCACCAGCACCCAGAATGGCTAAACAATTCATACTCATTGACCTTTAAATTTTGGCATCGTCACTTCACCTTCTGCGCTAATGCCTTCACGCTTGATGACTTTTTTGATGGTGATCATCAAAATTTTTATATCTAGCAAAATTGACTGATGATCAACATACCAAACATCAAGCTTAAAGCGCTCATCCCAACTCAGTAAATTTCTACCATTGACTTGCGCCCAACCAGTAATGCCAGGACGTACCTCATGCCTGCGATATTGTTCTTGGCTATATAAAGGTAAATATTCCATAAGAAGTGGTCGAGGGCCTACCAAACTCATGTCCCCTTTTAAAACATTCCAAAGTTCAGGCAATTCATCAAGACTTGTTCTTCTTAAGAGCTGGCCAAATGGCGTTAAACGATCTTCATCGCTCAATAAATGACCATGTATATCAACCGCATCAGTCATTGTTCTAAATTTAAATAGGGTAAAAGGCTTACCACTGAGCCCCGGTCTAGTTTGAGAGAAAAGTATTGGCGAGCCAAGCTTAAACCGTATCGTGACTGCCAAAATTATTAGTGGTAGGAGCAATAAAAATAACAGAGTAAATGCCACCAAGATGTCAAAAAATCTTTTCATGACGATAGCTTATTCAATGAGTTACTTGGGAAAAGAATCTCCAGATAATTTTTTGCCAATCTTTGATAACTTCGATTTTCAAAAATCCAAGATTTACCACGAAGACCTATCTGAGCAAGATCAAAATGACTCATCTTTGCGTAACGTTCAATCTCACTCCTCAAAGAACCAACATCACCAGCTGGCACGTAAGTGCCACAATTGGCTTCATTGATCATGGATGGAAAACCACTATATGAGGCAATGATTGGCTTTCCTGAAACCATATAGTCAATGACTTTATTCAATGACTGACCATACTTCCATACTTTGGAAACGTGAACTGAAAAATACAACAAATCACACTTGGCTAAAACTGATTGAACCATGGCTTTTGATACACGCGGAGCAAATGTCAAATTATCTAGATGTTTGTATTTTTCAACATATCCGTTTCGCAGATCACCATCCCCAACCACTAGAAAATGAACTCCATCATGATTTTTCATGCTTTGCGCACATTCAAGGAATACGTCCAATGCATTAGTGATACCAATTGAACCTACATGCGCAACGATGAATTTATTCTTAGGAAAATTTTTCTCTATGTAATCCGGGGGCAATTCTTCTGCAGCGCCCGATGTTAATTCATCTACCCCCATAGGTATACAGTATGTTGCTTTCGAATACCCTAATACTTTACAAACATGCTCACCTAAATTTGGCATCGTTCCCACAACTGCATCAGCATACTTGTACCCAATGCGCTCAATAACACCTAAAGCTAAGACGAATGGATTCCAGGGTTTGAAGCCACCCTCCTCAACAATCGTTAAAGGCCATATATCACGAATCTCAAAAATTAATCGACACTTATATTTTATTTTCCATAAGAGGCCATTCAGAATAGTTAGCATTGAGAGGCTGGAAACTACAATCACATCAGGTTTTGTAAACTTTTGATTTGGCATAAGTAACAATCGCCACTCAAAATGTAACCAACTCAGAATACGGCGCATTGATTTTGCGGCAAAGTATTTCATCGTGCGCACCCAACATAGTTGAATACCGTCCACATCTTGAAATAAGTAGTCCTTATTCATTAGCGGAGGCTTGGCCAAATGATTCGAATCAGAAGTAATAATTGTGACTTTATACCCCATATTCGCCAACTCTTTCATTAGCAAGTATCCACGCCCACCCACAGTACCAAGTCCTGGTGGCGTAACATACTTTGAAACGTACCAGATGGATAAAGTCATACCTTTCTCAACACTCGTACAACTTAGGAATGGCATTGATGACTGGTATCACCTTATCAAAATCCATTCCAATAGCATCTAAGTACCATTTGATGTTCGGATAACGAGGTTTGTTTTCATCCTCAACTAGAGCTAAAGCCTCTTCTCGCGTTAGATCACCTTCACGAATTTGGTTACTTCTGAATGTGTCATGCTCGGTGAAACCGGCTACAGTGTAGTAAATGTAGTTATATATAGCAGCTGTTCCATCACCAATTCGCCAGGTTGTATTCGTATCAGGTGCAATCTCCCAGTCGTACTGATTGATTAAGGTGTCATCGATGATCTTTTCATCCCAGCGCCAGTAATCAAAGATATGGTAATAGTCCGTCTTCTCATTAAAACTTCGGTAATACTCACCAGACAATGTGTCCCACAATGAACTATTGAAATACCCTGGGCTTTGAGACATGGCTTTAAATCTTAACCACTGGTAGCGCAATTGTTTAAGCGCGCCATGAGAATAAACTCGCTCTTCCGCAAAATCTGGCGGCACCCCTAAAAAACCTGCTTTAAAGTGAGTGACTTCTAATGGGTTCACGCCCCATAAATTGAGAGATATACCAGTTTGTTGCTTAACGGTCTCGACGTGCCTAAAAAAGTGTTTATCGCCTGCAGTCAAAATACTGACCATACCCAAATGTGGTGACTTCAACCAAGCTGCTAAGTTCATGGCGATGTTATGGCGTTTTTTTTCAATATCATCAGCCACTATTATATTTTCAACTCCCAACTGAGCACTCATTCGGCTAATATTACGCCTGCCTAGATCAGTGACCATGCCCCAATCATAGGTGTAAGTGACTGGCTTCATTTTTAGTTCTTTGACTATCAAATGAAGTCCGTAACAACTATCACGCCCACCCGAAAAAGGCACGATACAGTCGTCGCCATTTGATCGTCGGAATGGCTCCACCAATGCAAATAACTCTTCCTTAGGGCGGGGCTTGTTGCGCAGCCGATAATGGTGGCAGTAGTTGCAAACACCTTCAGCATCAAATCTGATATAGGGCATTGTCTCTGTCAACAGGCACTTCGTGCAACGACGCAAGTTGTGCTTACGATAGACAAGCAGCTTCTCCTCCGCCCCAGACAGCGACAACGCGGGGATCAAGTTAGTAGTGCGCTCACGACGATCGCTAATTGAAATGTCAGCGATGGAGTCGGGGATATCAATTAAGACAGCATCGCGGACCTGTTCAATGTTCTCGCAATCTAGCACCGTCAAAGGATAACGCTCAGACGAGAAATAGCGGGCCCCATCCTTGCTGCCTACATAGAGGCTGCCGTTATTTGAGAAAAGACAGAGCTTACCCAAACGAGGAATCGACAATGCACAGGCAACAACACCCCTACAAAGGTTGAGCACTTTGGCAGGCAGCGTTTCTAGGCACTCACCTGCATCCAAATGTGCTGACGCGATGGCAGCGATAGCCTCGCTATCTATCTGAAGCTCACGCTCCTTGCCTATTGTTGACCAAATCGCCTCATCGTTAACCACAATGCCATTGTGAAGAATACAAATACCGTCTCGTACAACTGGCTGATTGTCACCAAGGCCATTAGTAATTAGGCGGCTGTGGCCCATTACAACTTGATTTTCAAACGGGCGAACCTCAGCAATCAGCCTGACAATCGGGTAGTCAGCACGATACGCGCCATACCCGTCGCCCTCATAGACGAACAAGCCACAGGAATCTCGCCCGCGCTGTTGAGCATGCTTGGCCAGAACGTTGATTTCCCTTTCGAGTGCCGGTGCCGATGAAACGATCCCAAAGATTCCACACATTATAGTTGCCTATTATTGAATAAAGTTAGTACCCTGAATCAGGGCGATATGTCGATAAAAATCGACCAGCACCGACTCCTCGTTACGCCAGTTGTATCTGGTCAGTACAGCCTTTCGGCCATTCTCACCCATTTTTTTTGCCTCTGCAGGGTGCGTCATCAGAAAGTCAATGGCCGCAGCGATTTCCGCAGGACTCTCAGGATTTACGCACAACCCGCACCTATTATCTTCCACAATCTCACGCCACAAAACAAAATTCGAGGCAATAACGGGAATGCCAGCAGACATGTATTCAAACATCTTAATCGGCAAGGCTTCAAGATAGTTTGGGATAGGTAATAGCGTTACCAAACCGGCCCGCGAGCGCGCATACACCGCACTCACACCAACCCTGTCTTGTACATGATATTCGTTGACTCTTGCCCAGCCGGGCTCAGCCTGAAGTTCTCTATGTAACTCAGGTTCCGAAAAGCCGCCTACGAGGTTCAGCCGAACCTCATGTTTAACCAACGCCATGGCCGCAACCAACTGACGAGTTCCTCGAACGTCCGAAAGGCCGCCGACATAACATATCTCTTTCGGCTTTTTTCCCCAATTCTGGCACGCTGAGAACTCCTTGAGAATCGGGTAATTGCAGACCTCAATAGTCTCAGGATTAATCGTCTTGAACTTTGTTCCGATAGATGGAGTCGCAGCCACCACTCCTGTGAACCTACGACAGGCAAAGCGCTCGAATACGGCGTAAACCTTGGCAATCACCCTCAAGGCCATTGGCGTCAGATATGGCTTATTTAACAGCTGCAAGGGCACATCCTCATGTGCATCAAAGATAACGGCCTTACCCTTCAGTGACAATACAAGGCCCACCCATAGCAGCTCTGGATCATGGAGATGATATATATCAGCATTCAGCACTAAAGCCTGCCGGAGAACTCTGTGGGTGGTACCCAATATACGAGCTAGTCGTCCGCCACGCTTGCCAACATCATAAATCGTGACACCATTTTCCTGGCCTGCACCAAGATTATCAGCCACCACAAGTTGGACTTCGAATCCCGCAGTTACGAGACTGCTGCACTCCTTGTAGAATATACGAACGTCATCCCTCGGGTGCGCCGAAGTCAGATGTGCAATTCGTAAATTGGGCATCAGCATGATTTTCTACAACTTCATCAACGTCAGATAGGCATGCTGCAAACAAAGACTCTGACTTTGCCACCCAAGCTCATGCAGATCCCGGAAAATGGCTGTCGTGCCGCGAGCCTCAATGCGCTGAATTACTTCTGAAATTTCCTGACTATCAATTGCACAGCACTCTCCTAAGCCATATTGCTGAACCACTCGAGAGATATCGGGAAAGTCCGATGCCAGCACCGGAATACCCGCAAAAGCATATTCAAATAGTTTGTTCGGGAGGCTATAGTAATCGCTTAGAGATACATTCTCGATAATGCATAGTCCGAAATCCGCACTCCTCGACAAATGGACCACATCTTCATGTGGGACCGGCGGATGCAAGTGTATATTACCCATGCTGCCCTTCACGGATTGGATTTTTTCCTCAAGCCCGCCATACCCCACGAACACCACATGAGAAGTCACGTTTCTCGCTGAGAAAACCTCCAGCATCTTATCAATTCCTCGACCGGACACAAGCAATCCCAAGTACAAGAAAACCTTTACCTCCGCAGGAATGCCGAACTTCTCGTGGAAATAGCGGGGCTTAGTCACGCCTTGGAGCTCCCCATTCACGGGTGAAAAATACGGCGAGTTCAAGATCAACGAGCTAGGTTTTGGGCCGAGATGTTGCTTGTACCAGTCGATGATTGACGGGCTCACCGATATCAGATGATCGACGGACGGCCAAGCCAGCCGTTCTACCCATAGTGTCATCTTGGCAACTGCCGGCGACTGCCCATTCTTATTAGATTCAAGCTCATGGGCATCATAGACAAGTTGGGCGTTGAACCAGTACTTCAGCAGAGCGCCGACCAGCAGCACTGGGGTGTCGTGACAATGCACGACGTTCGGCCGGACTTTCAATCCTTGCAGCAACAGGCGCATCATCATCTCAATAGCGACCATGAAATGTCTGATCGGGTCAGGAATAAAACGCAACTTTCGCATTGCCAGTACCACAGAGATTATCTTGGCCTGTGGCAAGGCATTTGTATCTTTCGCTCCAAGATGCTGGCAAATGCCGATACCATATAGTTGGAAACCGGGCACTTCTGCCAAGGCAACAATCTCCTTTAGGATGCGGTTATCTGAAGGAATGTCTGTATGCGTCAGGTGCAGAATCCTGACCTCTGCAACCGGATTGTTCTGAATCTTATGAATTGTAGATTGCTTAATCGGCAACACAGGCTTTCCATCTGTAAAAGTTGATCCAGCGCCACACCTGCCAGGAGAATGTACGTCGTCCGGCGATTACATCATCAAACGCTACTAGCAGCATTTCGCGATCGATAAACGGTATCTGCATATCCTCGCTCAGCCAAGCTCGGGCATGTCTGGCAATCGAAAGAATCCATTTCTTTTCCGGCGGCTCGAAGCCGATTTTGTCTTTACGAAAGAGAACCTCGTCAGGAACGATCCCTCTCATAGCTGCGCGGAACAAATGCTTTGTTTCACCTTTGGGAGAGACTAGGTAGTGCTCCGGCATCGACAGCATCAATTCAACCATGTCCAAGATCAAAAAAGGGACACGGCTCTCGACGGAAAAACGCATCGAGTTACGATCGCCATAGCGGAGCAAGGCTGGTAAGCCGTGCCGGGTCAGCATATTCGCCATCTGCGCTACCACACGCCTCCCCCGGGCTTCAGGACCAGAGCGATACCGGTCGACCCGACCGACGACTCCCATCTCAGTCGCGACGTCGCTACGAATCCATTCAGGCACCTTATTCATGCCCACCAACGACCGCATCAGCTCATGAGAAGAGCCAGTAGCGAGTTCAGCCAGCGCGGCCCGCAACCCCATCTTCATACTACGCCCAGGCAATTTTGCCCAGTTGACAAGGAAGTCTGCAGCCTCACCGAAATGTCTTGCATCTAGCAGACTGCGAACCCGTTCGCCCGGGAAGCCAAGATAACCACCATGCGCTTCATCTGCCCCCTGCCCATCAAGGGTTACGGTTACTCCATTCTCTTTTACCAGCTGGTAGACGCGATACTGAGCATAGATACTCATGCTGCCAAACGGCTCGCCCTGCGATCGGATCAGATCATCTATATCGCGTACCAGCTCATCCGGAGTGATGCTGACTTTATGTGCCGAGGCACCAACATGCCGGTTAACGATATCTATCCACTTCTCCTCATTGACGTGGCTATCTTCTGAAATGAAACTGAAAGTTTTGATCGGTAGATCAGGCTCGATATGGCGAATCGCACAAACAACTGCGGAAGAATCGACGCCACCAGAGAGGGCCGCACCAATCGCAACATCACTGCGCAGATGCAAACGAATACTTTCAAGAAAACGCTCTCTGACAAGTCCTGCCGCCTGCCGAAAATCAAGATCTGTACGTTCATCGATATTAGGAGTCCACCACTTTCTTGGATCGAACACTTTACCCGTTGTCAAATCAACCTCGAGCAAATGCCCTGGCTGAAGATGTAGCAATCCTTGGATAAAGCTTTCGGCACGGCTGTCACACTGACCATTCACAAGATAATCATAGGCACGCTGCCAATTAACCGACAGCTTCTCCCTCTTCAACGCCTTGATCGCTGGAATCTCAGACGCAAATAAAAAAGCCCCATCCTCTTGCGTATAAAATAAGGGCTTGATTCCAAAGGCATCGCGAACACAGGTCAATCTTTGCTCAGCTCTGTCGAGGACAACAAAGGCAAACATACCAGCCAACCTAGGAAGACATTTGATACCCCATTCACTCCAGCCGGCCAGCAGCACTTCAGTATCCGATTCTGAAAAAAAGGTGTGGCCCAGCCTTTGTAGCTCCGAGCGAAGCTCGCGATAGTTATAAACCTCGCCATTAAAGACAATCGCCCAACGCCCATCAGAGGAATTCATAGGCTGGTGACCTGCAGTGCTCAAGTCAATAATCGACAAACGCGTATGCCCAAGAACCACAGCCGTACGACCCACATCGTAGATCTGGTAACCATTGTCATCAGGGCCACGGTGAATGATTTTTTGCAGAGCTATGGGCAAATTTTTCCGTGGCTGGTTAGAGTTTTGCCAGAATCCTCCGACGATTCCACACATTACTCAGCTACCTACCTTCCCACACCATGGATTGAAGAGACTACAGAAGTGGCTAATATCTTTACAGGCTACTCC
>JACCDV011088878.1_pt1 | contig 13969 bp, 11 predicted proteins | sample 7446131 | NCBI WGS metagenome assembly JACCDV01 (sample SAMN15323448, study PRJNA562643) | freshwater metagenome | isolation source: river surface water | place: USA:Blue River Watershed | collected 2017-08-17 | reverse complement strand
CAAAGTGCTGGCCAAAGTGGAAAATGATGCGTTCACTTTGTCTGCCAAAGGTTCAGATGGTGAGTGGGACGATATTGAAACACTTGAAATTGGCACGCAAGCCAAGTCAAACACAGCTATCACCACTCTGGATGTGGCCTTGACGTCGGTCAATAAAGCTCGCGCTGAATTGGGAGCGGTTATCAATCGATTGAGCTATGCAGCTGATAACCTGTCCAACGTGTCTCAAAATACCAGTGCGTCTCGAAGTCGTGTGATGGATACAGACTACGCTAAAGCGACGACAGACTTAGCTAAATCACAGATTATTCAGCAAGCTGCCACTGCCATGCTGGCACAAGCCAACCAACAGCCCTCAGCCGTGTTGTCTTTACTACAGTAAATTTAAACAATCTAGTCAAAACCCCGGTCGACTGACCGGGGTTTTTTGTTTTAAGCTTCAACGGATCGTTGATGGATCTGTAACAAAAGATGCTCCCAATCTTTTGTGTACTTCTGTGTGTCGAACAATGGCGAGGTTTGCTTGTTTTGTTTCAGGCGATTTTTAACTTCAGTCAATAGAGATGGGGTGGAAATCAACTCAACGATCTTGCTCTCATAGTCGGATAAATTGGTCGTGATCAATTCTGGCAATCCAATGGTGGTCAACAAACTGCCCGCTACACGACTGGCAAAACTGTTGCCGCTGCAAGTCACCAAAGGCAGTCCAGTCCACAAAGCATCACTCGCTGTGGTGTGAGCATTACAAGGGTAGGTGTCTAAAAATAAATCAGCACAAACGTGCCTGGCCAAATGTGCTTCCGGCTTAAGCCTTGGGGCGAAAATCAATCGGTCAGAATCTACGCCCCGCGCTCGTGCCTCCGTGCGAAGGTTGTTTTCAGCTGTAGGAGTGTCTTTGAGCAGCCATAGCACAGTATGGGGAAACTGCTTCAACACGCGCATCCAAATATCAAACACAAACGGTGTGATTTTGTAATTATTGTTGAAACTGCAAAGCACCATAGCACCCTCTGGCAGCAAATGGTCACGACGAGTTTGTGATGATTTCGAAATTTCGCGAAGCTGGTCGTTGGGTTGATAGCAATTGGGTAAACGAGCGACTTGCTCGGTATAAGCATTTTCACAACCTTCTGGGATCAAGTAGCTGTCAGCAACGATGAAGTCGATGTATGGTGCACCCATTGAACCTGGAAAACCCAAGAAATTTATCTGTATGGGGGCTGCACGTTCAGCGAAGATGCCAGTTCTAGAATCCTGGGTAAAACCCTTGAGGTCTATAGCAATATCAATATTTAATTCGCGGGAATAAGCAGCTATAGCCCGATCACTAAATTTTCTTATATCAATAAAATGGTCGAAGGACTTTCTAATTCGATTTGCAATAGCGTCACTTGAGTCAGGACCAAAAGAAAATGCAAATAATTCAAACTTACTTCTATCATGGTATTCTAGCATGCCGGCCATCAGTAGAGCTGTTGCATGGGAATGAAAATCGGCTGAAAAGTAAGCAATTTTAATTTTTCCATTCGGCGAAGTGGCCTTTATAGGGGGTAGAAAATTGCTTTTAGGATATTTATCTTTAACCCAATCAATGGCGATTTTGGATAGCAATTGCTGATCGTCAATGTAGGCTATTGGTGGAAAAGGATTGCTGATTTTTCCATGAGAAGGTATAAGGTTTTGTATTTGATCAATATAAAAATTCAAATCGGCCCAATTGCAAGTATAAATTTTTGCATGAGCGATCATTCCTAGTATGTATGGGGCATTCTTATCTAATGAAAAAGCCTTCTCTAAATAGCGAAGAGACGATTCATAATCCTTTTGCTGGTTGTATAAGTTGGCTATATTTTGGTATGAAACAGGCGATATTGGATTAATAGAAATTGATTTTTTGTAAATATCAATAGATTTGTTGATATTGCCCATCTCCCAATAAAGAATCCCGAGATTATTATAGTTGGCATACTCCAATGGATTGATTTTAATAGATGCCAGATAATGGAATATTGCTTTTTCGTATTGTTTGGCTTCCATGCAAAAATCAGCTAATACAGTGTGCATCTCGAAAGAATTCGGCTCAAGCAAAATAGATTCTTCAAGAGTTTGAATAGCATTGGCCTTCATACCTTTGCTATGCAATGCTCTTGACTTGCTAACAATGATTCTTGCATTGTGGCCAAATTGATTTAAATAGGTATCGCAGACATTGATGGCATCTGAGTGAGCATTCAAATGAGAAAGACAAATGCTCATGTTGCAGTAGGCTTCTGCATAATTATTTTTTAGTTCAATTGCGTTAGTGTAACTTCCAATGGCCTCTAGCCATTTTTCTTGACTCATTAAGACATTTCCTAAGTTGTAATGTGCCTCACGAAACTTGGGATCGATTTGAATTGCGCTTGTGTAAAATATGGAGGCATTTTTATAATCTTTGAGCGAGCCATATGCAGACGCCATATTATTAAGAAGATGAATATTTTTTTCGTTAATGGAGAACGCTTTTAAAAACCAATCCAATGCCTCTTGGGGCAATTTTAAACCTAAAAGGGAAGACCCCATCAAAAAACAAGCATCAAAATTAGGGGGGGTTTTTTTTGCGAGTGGATAGATTAAATTTTTGGCAATTTCGAATTCTCCACATGAGATGTGTGACGTAACTTTTTTGAATATACTATTTTGCATTGCCGCCTACTTTCATAAATTTTACAATTGTCTTCATTAGCCAATATTTCCCACATGCATTTTTAATGCGCTTGAATTTTTAATTAATTTATAATCAGGATCATCCAAGTGTAAAAGTCCATGGAAGATGCTTTGATTCTTCATGATTTCAAAGCGTACGGAATTCCATAACTCAAGTGTTTTTTCATTTGAATGGCTCATGTCTTTGGCGCGTTTTAAATTATAAAGTAAATTGCCATAATGAAGCCCGGCTTTTTTAATGTAATGTTCTTCGAGTTGTTCAAATTTTGAAAAATTAAATTTATTTTGATGCTCGCATGTTGTAATAAATAATGACAGTAAGCGTTCAACCACAAACGGCTTCATTGACATGTTTTGATTCTTATGGTATCCGGCAGAGCCACTATAAATTCTTCCCACATCGGATCCTAACTTTACCTGATCATCTAGTTGTGATAATAAGGTGTCAATAAAACAAAAATAATGTCCCCAAAATTTTTTACTGGCAATAAAATAGTTGCAAAACGAAAAGTCATTTTTTGATATCGTTTTTATTTTAAAATTATTTTTTTTTATTAAGAAATTAATTATTTGATCAATCCCCTTGTGTCCAACAATAACCCCTTGTTCCCAGACATTTGAAAATAATGATTCATTTAATATCATGGGGTTAATGAATGCGCAATCAGTTCCTTTTGCAAACTTTTCAGTCGCAAATTCGTAAAATTCATTGATTTCAATTGAAGATTTTAAATTAAATTTTGACGAAACCAACCCCCAAGGCCCAATTGGATTTTCTTCTTGATTTATTTCCTTAAAAAGCTCATACTCGGTGCCAGCTCCATTTGTATAAGGGTAGTCGACGATCCCGTTGTGTTTGTATGTCTCTTTGTGTTGCCCATTGTTTGGTTTTGCAATGTACAGTAAGACTTGGTTGTGATTCATGATTGCGGGCGTGTAATTATAATTTTCAGTTTATTTCCTCACTTAAGAGGTGTAAATTTTAACTTGCTATCAATTACAATCCCTTCAATTAAGTCCATAATTTTTTTCGAGCTTTCGCCCAGATTGCTAAAATGCTGATCTCTAAGTTTTAAAACTTTCTCTTTTTCAATTTCTAAATTGCTTAACATATCTATACAAGTTTCTTTTAGATCTTTGTAGTCGATCACTTTAATCCCATCGTACGGAATGCTGGATTTTCTTGGCGGGTCGCAGTCCGGTATCAGCCAGTCTCCAACGGCAACGCTTGGTAATCCATACAACGATGCCTCAAGTAAAACACTGGATTCATCAGAAATTAATAAATCTGAAATGCCAAAGCAGTGCATAATGCTGATTTCTGGATCAATGATAAACACATTATCTGAAATATTTTTATGTATTTCATTCATTTCATTTATATTGCTTAGAATTTCCGGGTATGCATTAGACCATGGTGCCTGCTTAAGTAATAAATTATAGGGCATGTCAATTAATGCTTTTACAAACTGATCTTGTTTGCTATCATTTTCCCACGATGGTGCATAAATGATTGACTTTTCATGTTTGAATTTATATTTGTCTTTGAGTTCTTTAATTTTATCATTATATATTTTTGTGTTTTTATAAATCAAGTCGGCTTTTGGCCAGCCCATTTCAAAGACGCCAATTTTAGGCTGGGCAACTCTCAATCCAGCCATTTTCTTCCATTTATCAACCCATACTTTGCCAGGTAATATACCTATATCAAATTCATTCCATGGTTCATGAATCCAAAAGTATGGCCAAATATCATGACGTTGAGCCATGTCATGAAGTAGTACAATTGAAAGTGATGCATGTGGTCTTTGGTTGTGTTGGCAATATATGCCAATGACAGATTTCTCGTTCAAGTTGTTTGAAAATTTAACGCTAAACCCCCTTTCGTTCGCATCATTTGCGATCGGTTCAAGAGTTTGCTTCTCGCAATTGTCCGAATAATATAACGTAATGGGGTAGTTTTGATATTTGCTCATGATTTTTATTCCTTGGCTGCCTTTTAATTTTATTATCTATTTATAAACTATGCATCCAAATCTAAATTGATTTTGGGCATAATTTGGAATCATTCCATCGAATATCTCATATTTAAAACCGTTTTCTTTAGCAATATCGGAAAACCAACTCTTCGAATAGTATGTATGAGAAAGTCCAGCATATTTTTTTTCGTATTCTTCGATGGTCAGCATTTCGCGACGCAATTTTTCAACCTGGTCTTTCTTTTCTATATCTGGTACCTCAAGTATGCATATGGCACTTGTTGCTTTTTGTATCATATTGTCAATTACTTTTCGAGCATAAGTATGATTGAAATAGTGAAAGACACTGTTGGATATCACCATGTCGTAGGTGGCTTGTAAATTTATTTGCGAGGCTTCGATGCATTGAAAGTCATCATTGGGGAAGACGCGCAATGCCGTTTCGATCAAGCCGAGTCCGTAATCGTTTCCGCCCACTTTGAGCTTGTGGCGCTCCCGCAGAGCGTAAAGAAATGCCCCGCTACCGCAGCCCACTTCATATACCGAATTTCCGTCTTTCAGCCCAAGCTTGTCCGACACACGGCTCGCGTATGTGCGCCAGTCATCGATTTCAATCTTGCCTGCGCCACTATCAAACCCGTCGAGGGCGATGAGATCGTTGAGTTCCAGCGCTATGTTTGGATTTACATTGCGCCGATTCCATATTTCGTGCCACCTGTCTTCCATCGCTTATTCCTTGTCCAAGTAAACGTCAGATACAGCTTTCAGTACCCGGCCTCGAATAATTGAGCTGCTTATGCCGCTTGTGCGCGGCAGGACCAAAAGGCGGTCATGCGATATGGGATTGCTGTTATCGCTGCCATGAACAAGCAAGTCAACCCGATGCTGTGTGAGAAAGGTTTCATCGATGAGCCATGGAGAGGGTATGACCTCATCAACGAACCTTATTGCTTCGATGATTTCGCGCCTACAAGCAAAATCGAGTTCTGGTTCATAGCCCTTTTTTGAAAGAATTTCTTCGTCTTTGGTCAAGGCAACAATCACGTGACCATGTTCCTTAGCGGCCCTTAGTAAGCGTATATGACCGTGATGAATTAATGTCGCAGACATATCAACCATGACTCTTTTCATTCTGCGATCTCCAGAACTGAAAGGATTTCGCCGCGAGCAGCTCGTCCCATGTGCACTTCGCCGAGGTGGCAAACCACGCTTCCGCCAAAGTCGGTTCGAGGGGCGTAGAGGATCGAGCGCTTGTCCTTCGAGGTGATTTTGCAACTTACATGAGTGCACAGGAGCGGCTGCTGCTCTGGAGGACGGGTCAGGTAACGGTTCATGCGTTTTGTGAAGGCACGCTTGTTTTCATTCACAGCCGCGCTAAATTCGCTGTGCTTGGCGAGTACGTCATCCAGTGACGCTATTGCGTGATACGGACCGGTCATCATTTTTCCTGTGTGACTATCCATGCTGAGGTAAAACGAGTCGACTTCAACAGTAGGCACATCGTGATAGGCCACAAATGCTGCACCGGTGAGGCCAAAAAGACCTTTGCAGGAGCTGTAGGCAATAACGTCAGCAAGTTCATGGCGTGGCTCGAGGCCGATTGATGCGGTAGCGTCGAGCATGAGCCGAGCCGACAGGCGTTCTGCGGTCGCACGAAGCATTTCGACCGGGAGCTTCAGTCCGCAGCTCGTCTCCGTATAGCAGGCAAAAATCCAGTCAAACTTGCCCTCAAGCGTATCAAGCTCATCCCATTTGGCGACGTGAACTTCCTTAACCTGGTCGAGCCGGCGCATGGACGAGTTCGCCATCGAGAGCAGACGCTGAGAGTAATAGCCAGATTGAACAACCAGCACACGGCCGTAGAGAAAATTCAGGGCCATGACCTCCAAGGCGAGGCTCGCAGAGCCCTGCATGCGCGCAACATTTGCATGGCCAGACATTTTTTGAAGTGCCCCCATGACCCGCGCTTCTACCGCGGCGTGGTCCTCATCCCCTCTACCAAAGCAAGGGCGAAGACCCGTTAGGTTTTCTGGGAGGAGGGCTGCAGGGCCTGCCGTGAAAAGATACTTTTCAGCGTTCCTCTTTTCAACGAAGGCATTGATTGTTTCTGTTTTTTCTGTCATTCGACAGCTCCCAGGAATTTCATGAAATCGGTCTTGTTCTGGACGGGCGTTCGGTCGGGACGTCCTACGTCCTTTCGTGCGCCCCGCTTGCAACGGATTTCCAGAAAAGCGCTTCCATTTAACTTGAGCATGCGCCCCAGTTTTTCACGCAACTCTTCGCTGCTAGAAGCAAATTCCACATGTCGGTAGCCGAAGTCACGGGCAATGTGATCGAATCGAAGAACATTACCCTTGGTGGGTTGTCCGCCAACGGAGTCGTGCGCTTCGTTGTTCAGAACGATGTGAAGCAGATTTTGGCAGTCGGCGCTCACGGCGAGTGCACCCGCATGCATTAACGCAGCACCGTCGCCGTCGATGCACACGACGCAATGGTCCGGTAGGGCAATCGCTATCCCTGCGGCTATCTGACTGGCATGTCCCATGCCCCCTACGGTTAAAAAATCCCGGTGATGCCCGCCCTTTGCGTCTTTTCTCAATTCAAACAGCTCGCGTGATGCCATGCCAGTGGTAGAGATGATGGCGGCGTCATGCGGGAGCACAGACAGCACCTGCCGAATCGCTTCTTCTCTGCTCAGTACAAGGCCTTCCTGCGCCGAGTCTTCTAGATCGAAGCGGGTGAAAGTGTTTTTTCTCACCACCAACGCAACTGGGCCGCACCGCGCAAGCGCATCTGAGGCGGCTTGCTGCAGAACGGTGTCGATCGCAGGGGTGTGCGCATCCACAATTCGGTACGGTATTTCGAGCGTTTCAAGCTGTGTAAGGGTGATACGTCCTTGCTTGACATGTTGCGGTTCATCAAGCACTTGAGCCCGGTCTTCCAGCAGCTCACCACGCCAACCTATCATCAAGACCATCGGAATGGCATATACCTGCGGGTCTGCAAGGGACGTTACAGGATTAACAATATTGCCTAAACCGGAATTTTGCATGTAAACAAGTGCGGGGCGATTCGTTGCAAGGTAGTGACCGATGGCTAACGCTACAGCAGAACCTTCATTTGTCGCGATGACATGTTGCTCTGATCCGAGCTTGCTCGTGATGCAAGCACAGATATCCTTTAGCAATGAATCGGGCACCCCTGTTACGAACCGGATCCCGGCCTTGTTTAGGCCGTCCATGAAGTCAGCCGTGTCAATCATTACTTTGTCCCAGGAATGAGTTCGAGAACTTCATTGATGCTGATCAGCTGATTGTCTATTTCCGCTGATCGACCGTTGCGCAGAATTTCATGCGCCACACGCTTCATCGCGGGGTAGGCGGCGCGCATCAAGTGGTTTGCATAAATGACGACGTTAAAGCCTCTCTCGGCAAGCTCATCATCGGTCACTTGGTTGAAGCTGGTAGGCACACACACCAGCGGAATGTGCGGGAAATCGCTTCTGAAAATTCGGGCGAACTCATAGACTTCATCCGGTTGCTTGCGGCGACTGTGAATCATGATCCCGTCAACCCCTGATTCGACGTAAGCTTGTGCACGCATCACGGCGTCATTCATACCTTTATCCAGAATGAGACTTTCGATTCGTGCAATCACCATAAAGTCTGAGCTGATTCGGCTAGCGCGGCCGGCGCGAATCTTGTCACAAAAAAGGCCGACATCTTCCTGTGTCTGGGCTACATCAGTTCCGAACAATGAATTTTTTTTAAGGCCAGTTTTATCTTCAATGATGACTGATGAGATACCCAATCGCTCAATGGTGCGCACGTTGATCTCGAAATGTTCCGGTTTGCCACCGGTATCAAGATCCATGATGAGTGGTTTGGTCGTTACTTCGAAAATATTATTGATGTTTCCAAGGCGACTGGAGATGTCGAGAGCTTCAATATCTGGTTTTCCCATCTCAGTCGAGTCTGTGAGCGAGCTGGACCAGAATCCGTCAAACTGTCTGATTTTGCCTTCTACCTCAACTTTGCAGTTTTCTGCAATCAACGCTGATATGGGACTGTGCGCTTCAAGGAATCGGGTAATAGGCTTTGCTCGTAGCAACCGTTTCAAGGTTCCTTTTCTTATTTCAGGAGTAGTGCCGACTGAAAGCAGCTTTTCTACCATGCTACTCGATGAAATGTCCTTGGTGTATGGAATTTCAATTAATTTGCCGCCATACTCAGATAAAGCTTCGATGGCTTTTTCACGGTAAGGAGCCATGGGGCCCTCGAGCCAATCGTCGCCGTGAATCATGAAGTCCGGCTTGTATTTTCTGATGTTAGGTGCATAGTCCCATTCGTTTTGGACAACGACTTCTTCAACACCCACCATATTTTCTAAAATTTTTTTACGATTCTCAAACGTCAAATAAGGAAGCCGCTTGTAATCAGCAACGGCCTCATCGGTGAGGAGTCCAACCATCAAGCTCCCATATCCTCTTGCTTTTTCAATGATATTGATATGCCCATGATGCAGGACGTCTAAAGTCATACCCAAATATACGTTGGCCATTTTCTTACCTCACATGTGGTTTTACAAAAAGTCTGAATTGATATGCCATTAGATTTTTTGTTTACCCAGATTGTTATCAAGTATTTGAAACAAAAAATCCTAACCCTACTTTGGCATCAGGTTGTCCTAAAAGCCAAACACGGTATGCTAAGCAATAAATATGCCATTAAAACCCGGCACGAAAAGTGCTTGTTTTAAATTGTTTTGTTAAGGATCAAAGTATGAAAAATTTGAACAGCATGTACTTTTCAGAAAAGTATCGGTTCGATAGTGGTAAAAATGTATACATATCTAAGGGGCGAGATGCTGGTATCGGATACGCGGACGGGGGTGAGCATTATTTGATGCAGGTCGTCGAGTCTGGTGTCGATCTTTCGACGGCTTCGAATGATGCTGTCAAGTACATGAAGGATTGGCCCAGTGAGTATCATCTTTCTCAAAAAAGGCACTTGATATTGGAGCCGCTCAACATCCAGCCAGGTCAAACTGTGCTTGAGTTGGGTTGTGGTTGCGGAGCATTGACCCGATACCTTGGTGAAATTGGGGCATTGGTGACCGCTGTCGAGGGCGAGGTATCCAGGGCTCAAGTTGCTGCTGCACGGACAAAGGATTTACCCAATGTCACGGTAGTAGTTGATGACTTGCTTGAAATTGACTTTCAAGAAAAATTTGATTGGGTATTGCTTATTGGTGTCTTTGAATACTCCCAAAAATACGGTAAGACTGGCGACAGGCAAGAAGAATATTTGAAAATAGTCAAAAATCACTTAAAGTCGACTGGTACCCTTGCCATTGCAATCGAGAACAAGATTGGTGTTAAGTATATTACTGGCGCTGGAGAAGATCATAATTCTAAATTGCATTATGGTATTCAAGATCTTTATACTGATGATGACATCACGACCTGGGGGAAAGGTGAGCTATCATCAATATTAAATAAATCGGGCTTTGATTCTTTGAATTTTTACGGCATATTCCCTGATTATAAATTGCCGAAGGTTATATTGAGTGAAAAAATTAATGGATTCTCACAATTTCGGGCTGAGGAATTGCTGCTGTATGTCAAAAGTCATGATTACACTGGTAAGGCACTAAGGTATTTTGATGATTCCTTATTTTGTGCATCGTTGAGAAAGAATAACTTGCTTGTGGAAATGGCCAATTCTTTTTTGGTTTTGGCAAAATTCGAAGACGAGGCATCAATATCGAATAATATTGAATCTGATATTTTGGCTTTTTACTTTTCTGTTGATAGAATAAATTCCTATAGAACAAAAACTACTTTTCGGTTCAATAAATTGAACGAGATCGTGGTTGAAAAGTCGGGTGGTGGTGGATATTTTTCTGTGGTGGGTTTGGATGGTAAAGTCTTTAAAATTGAACATAAGAAAAATAGTCAAATAATTGAATATTTAGATGGGGAATTGCTTGCAAGTAATTTTTCCAAATCTATTGTTCGAGGTTCGATTCATCAAGTTAATGATATTCTTAAAACTTGGATGGATTTTCTTTTATCAAGATTTTCAATTTACGATAAAATAACAGGTCGAAAAATTGAGGTGAATCATTTGCAAGGTCTCGATCTCTCTTCGGTCATGATTGATGGTGATGCTCTCGATTGTGGGCCCCATAATTTAATAATTCGGGGAGGGGAGTTGACCGAGTTTGATTTGGAATGGAGCGTTGATTCGCCCATACCATTATCTTGGGTTTTGAAAAGAAGTGTCGATCACATTTTGAGATTTGGCTATCCTCAAGAACAAGTCATTGCTTCTAATGATGTTGTTGGTTTAATTTGTCAAAATATGGGTCTGACTGCTCGCTTGTCTGATATTGAAGAAGCTTCGCATTTTGAATCAAAATTTCAAGCTTTCATTGGTTTGAGGTCGCCAACCTCAAGCTGGGGTTTGCGCAAAGTGCAAAATATTTAAGTTGACGATCACACGATTGTATGAGTATGAAAATAAACCTGGTGATTGTCCAGCCGGAGAACTATGTTCATTCCTTGGGATTTTTGGACGCAGCGGATTATTTGCGCTATTGGTTTAATACTCTTGGTCACGAAGTTTATATCGGTAAAAATCGACTTCGGCATGACGCAGTAAACATCGTTTTTGGGGCACATCTGGGCCTTCCAGCTGGTTGGATAGGTCCTGATTTTTGTACTTTTATATTTAATCTTGAGCAGATTGGCTCCGGTGGAGCTGAGTTATCAGAGGATTATCTGGGGTTGCTCAGATCTCAAGACGTGATTGATTATCATATCGATAATGTTGGCCACTATAGGCCTGAAGCAATATCCGATGTTCCATTGATTCCGTTTTTGAATGCGCCGCATCGTAATCGCGATCTTTTGGCTATAGATTTGTTTAATCGGCCAATCGATCTCCTTTTTTTCGGTAGCATAAACGCCGAACGCAAGGCATTTTTGAAGAGAATTGAACGTTCTGGACGAGATGTCGCCGTCTTCGATTCACCCACCTACTACGAGGAGCGTGATGAGTATGTGAGACAAGCTAAGGCTGTTGTTAATATGTCTTATTACTCTACTGCCAGATTTGAGCAAGTCAGGGCGTTCAATGTTCTTTCACAAGGTACAGCCTTTATTTCCTATCAATTATCAACACAAGCTGTACCTCTTGATTTTCTCGATCCTGTTTTTTGGGTCACCGATGATTCATTTGATCGTTTTTTTTCTGAAGAATTTGGAACCCTTGAATGGTGTCAAACAGCACAAGCCAAGTATTCATCTTGGATTCAAGCTGATCCATCACATGCTTTTGTGAAGTTACTTTCTATCCTAGAGCAGCGATGGAAAATACACACCAGCATCTTGAATACTCTCCCTGTCAGTCCTGTTCAGGTTGTTCAATTTGACGATGGTAGCTATTTTCAAGATGCCATCAATTTGTCCCCGCTTGAGTGGAATGATCCAGATTTATTTTTAGATTTGTGCAAGCCACAAAAGTGGCCTTGGCTTGGAGTCACTAGGCGAGGCCAATCGATTCAATTAAATAATCAACAGATTGAACGATTGTTGGTTCATGTTGCTGAAATCACAACCAACGAATGGAGTGCTTTGTTGACCAATGCCATGTCGTTGGTGAGTGATTCAGGCTTGTTGGTGGTTGAAGTACCGATCAGCGAAGTTGATTTTTCAGGTTCGATGGGCTGCTTGGTCCCAAAGGCAAAGGGCGTTTGGCTGAAGTTTACCGATCAGTTTTGGCGATCTGGACAGTGGAGCCACCGTTTCATTATTAAAGGCCACCAAGCATTGAATGATCAAAGACAAATCGTTGATGTTTCAGCGGCTACCTTTTGCCGCTTGATTTTTGAGAAAAGGCCAACCACATCGCGTGAACGCACCTTGGCTAGGGTTCATCGTGCTGATTTTGGACTTCTGGACTGATCAAGTGGTGGCACAGTAATTGCTTAATGGTATTCGCCTAGCCGTACCGCCAAGCGTAGATACGGAAATTTGACAAACCCTTCAGGAGATCCTGCAAATGAACGCATTGATTAAATCGGTTTTGAGCACCAACCACTTCGACACCCATCAGGTGTCCGAATTTACCGCAGCCGAGGTGCGCGAAGCCATTTCGGCCTTGGTAGCTGAAGACAAAACGGCTTTGGCCGACGCGCTGTGTGAGGCTGGTTTGAGCCTGCACCCTGGCGATGAAAACATCCTTTCCATGGCCGCTTTGATGGCCAACCTGCATCAAGACTGGGCTCGATCTGAGCAGTATTTGCGAGAGTTGATGGGCATCCAAGGCGCCAGCGCGACTGAGTTCACTTGGAATATGTTGGTTCGTGTGTTGCGTTGTCAATGCGAACCCTTGGAGGCTTTGACTATGGCCAAAGCGGGTTTGTCTTGCTACCCCAGCAGCGTTGATTTGAAGCGTGAATCCGCCGAGTTGCAAGAACAGCTGGGCGAGATCTCGGCCTTTATTGGCCCAGCGATGCAGCGGCAATGATTGACCTAAGCGGCAATCTTTGAACACTTTCGGCAAAAGTCTGCCTAGACCAACAACATTGAGGTAATGAACATGACAGTTATCAACACCAACGTGAAAGCCCTGGTTTCTCAGAACGCGATCACAACCAACAATCGGTCGATGAGTGCAGCAATGGAGCAGCTCTCAACGGGTAAGCGAATTAATTCAGCCAAGGATGATGCCGCTGGTTTGGCGATTGCCAGCAAAATGACCTCGCAAATTCGTGGTTTGGACCAAGCGGTTCGGAATGCAAACGACGGCATTTCTTTGCTGCAAACCGCAGAGGGCGCCACCATTGAAATCACCAACATGCTACAGCGCATGCGTGAGCTGTCTGTTCAATCGGCCAATGACACCAACACCGCTGAAGACCGTTCATATTTGGACTTGGAATTCCAACAGTTGAAGGGCGAAATTGACCGAGTCATCAACAACACTCAATGGAGTGGAGTGAACATACTAGACGGTAGTTTCACTAACAACGGTACCACCAACGGAGGTAAGTTTGTATTTCAAGTAGGAGCAAATGCAAATCAAACGATTGATCACACCATCAACGTATTTGGTTTGAGTGCTGCGGATGGTGGTGGTGTACCTGCTGTGGCAACAGTTGTTGACGCAGCTGCTGCAGGCACCGCACAAGTGTCGACCATGGGCCTTGGCGGTACGTACTCCGCAGGCGATGTGATCACGGTTAATTTGAACGAGAACTTGTTCCGTTACACCGTT
>JACCDV011036747.1_pt1 | contig 13969 bp, 14 predicted proteins | sample 7446131 | NCBI WGS metagenome assembly JACCDV01 (sample SAMN15323448, study PRJNA562643) | freshwater metagenome | isolation source: river surface water | place: USA:Blue River Watershed | collected 2017-08-17 | reverse complement strand
TTCGATGATGCGGTCACCGTTATCGGGCGACAAGCCTGTGGTTTCGGTGTCTAGAAAAATCTGGCGCATGGTCAGTGGTTTTCTTTGGCGTGGTTGATGGTGTACTTAGGAATTTCGACCACCAAGTTTTGCTGCGCCACGATGGCTTGGCAGCTCAAGCGTGAATTGGGCTCCAAGCCCCAAGCACGGTCGAGTAAATCGTCTTCGTTTTCGTCTGCTTCATTGAGGGAATTAAAGCCTTCGCGCACGATGACGTGGCAAGTGGTACACGCACAGCTCATGTCGCAGGCGTGTTCGATGTGGATGTCGTTTTCCAAAAGCACTTCACAAATGGTGCTGCCAGCAGCAGCTTGCAGCTCTGTACCTTGTGGGCAGAGTTCGGCGTGGGGCAAGATTTTGATGACAGGCATTTAAATACTCTCAATGTTTTGGCCAGCCAAGGCGTGTTGAATGCCTCGGTTCATGCGTTGGGCGGCAAAGGCTTCTGTCCCTTTGGCGAGTGCTTCGGTCACAGCTTCAATAGCGGCTGCATCTTCAAGCTTTTTGGCATCTAGCGTGGCGGCCATAAGTGCCTCAATGCGTGCACGGTCTTCGGCTGACAGCAAATCACCATCGGCTTGCAAGGCACTTTGCGTGGCCAGCCACATACGGTCTGCATCCACACGGGCCTCCACCAAAGCACGCGCCTTGATGTCTTGCTCGGCGGTCTTGAAGCTGTCTTGCAACATGGCGGCAATTTGGTCATCCGACAGTCCATACGACGGTTTGACAGTGATGTTGGCGGTGACGCCACTGAGCTGCTCCACAGCGCTCACACTCACCATGCCATCGGCATCGACCGTGAAGGTCACGCGAATGCGGGCTGCACCCGCTGCCATGGGTGGAATGCCACGCAGTTCAAAACGCGCCAAGCTGCGGCAATCGGCCACCATGTCACGCTCGCCCTGCACCACATGCAAGGCCAAGGCGGTTTGGCCGTCTTGGTAGGTGGTGAAGTCTTGGGCCATCGCGATGGGAATGGTTTGGTTGCGCGGCACGATGCGCTCCACCAAGCCGCCCATGGTTTCAATACCCAGCGACAAAGGAATCACATCAAGTAACAACAACTCGCCGTCGGGATTGTTGCCAGCCAACTGATTGGCTTGAATGGCAGCGCCCAAGGCCACCACTTCGTCAGGATTGAGGTTGTTCAGCGGCGTGCAGCCCAACAGGTCGGCCACGGCTTGCTGCACTTGTGGCATGCGCGTAGAGCCGCCGACCATGACCACCCCTTGAATGTCATCTTTGCTCAACTTGGCATCACGCAAAGCTTTGCGCACGGCAGCCAGTGTGCGTTGGGTCAATGCGGCAGTGGCGGCGTCAAAGTCAGCGCGTGTCACCGTGTGGCTCAGTGCCCCACTCGACAACACCACGGTGAACTCGACAGAATTTGCCGCAGACAACGCCTCTTTGCATGCACGCGCTGCAACCAGTACATTGGATTTATCAGCAGGCGTCGCAATGACGCAGCCTGTTTGACTACGTACCCACTCAACCAGAGCGCGGTCATAGTCGTCACCACCCAAAGCAGAATCGCCCCCCGTCGCCAACACTTCAAAGACGCCGCGCGTCAAACGCAAAATTGAAATATCAAACGTCCCACCACCGAGGTCATACACGGCATACACACCTTCGCTGGCTTGATCTAAGCCATAGGCAATAGCAGCCGCCGTAGGTTCGTTGATGAGGCGCAGCACGTTGATGCCCGCGAGCTGAGCGGCATCTTTAGTGGCTTGGCGCTGAGCGTCGTCAAAGTAAGCAGGTACCGTGATGACAGCGCCATACAAATCGTCGTTGAAGGTGTCTTCGGCACGAAAACGCAAGGTCGCCAAAATTTCAGCGCTCACCTCAACAGGTGACTTCTCACCTGCGCGAGTCTGAATTGCCAACATGCCGGGTTTGTCGACCAACACATAGGGCAACTGGTTTCGGTTGGCGATGTCAGCCACACCACGGCCCATGAAACGTTTGACAGACACCAACGTGTTTTCGGGGTCTTCAGCCTGCGACGCCAAAGCAGCGCGGCCAATTTGACGACCATCGTTGTCAAGGTAGCGTACAGCCGAAGGCAAGATCACATGCCCCTGTGCATCAGGCAAGCATTCAGCGACGCCGTTGCGCATGGCCGCGACCAAAGAGTGCGTGGTACCCAAGTCAATGCCTACCGCAATGCGTCGCTGGTGCGGGTCAGGCGCTTGGCCAGGTTCGGAAATTTGTAATAACGCCATGGTGTGTATTGTCGCTTTCAGTGAGCGTCTAGGTGATCAATTCGTGCTTCAACATCACGCAAAAACTTCTCAATGAACATCAAGCCCCGCACCTGCTGCGCGGCCGCTGGTAGATCGTGTGCGGTGTCAATGAGTTGCTTACATTGTTGCAAGGCAACTTGGTGGGCCTGCTGCACATCCTCAAACAACGCCTCTAATGCAAACACATCGGTGGCGTCGTCCATCGCTTCGCGCCATTCCATTTGTTGCATCAAAAATGCCGAAGGCATGGCGGTGTTGTTCTCAGCTTGAATGGGCGCCCCACCCAGCTCGCACAAGTAGGCGGCACGGCGCATCGGGTCTTTCAAGCGTTGGTAGGCCTCGTTGATACGCACTGACCACTGCATGGCCACGCGTTGTGCGGCCGTGCCTTGCGAAGCAAATTTATCGGGGTGTGCTTCGCGCTGCAAGTCTTTCCAACGCGCGTCAAGCACAGCACGATCTTGTTCAAACTGAACAGGCAAATCGAATAGCTCAAAATCGTTGACTGCGAGTTGCGCCGACAACGGCTGTGCCGATTCGCTCACCTGCTTCCTCGACTTAAATGCGGAACGACTCGCCACAACCGCAACGGTCACGCTCATTCGGGTTGTGAAACTTGAAGCCCTCGTTCAAGCCCTCGCGCACGAAGTCAAGTTGCGTGCCATCAATGTAGGCCAAGCTTTTGGGATCGATCAACACCTTCACTCCGTGATCTTCGAACACCACGTCTTCGGGCTCTTGTTCGTCCACGTATTCAAGCTTGTAGGCCAAGCCAGAGCAGCCCGTGGTTTTGACACCCAAACGCACGCCTACCCCCTTGCCACGTTTGGCAAGGTAACGGTTCACGTGACGAGCCGCAGCTTCAGTTAATGTGACAGCCATGGGGTACTTCTGAATTTATGCCGCAGCGTGTTTCTTTTTGTAGTCATCCACAGCGGCCTTGATGGCATCTTCAGCCAAGATGGAGCAGTGAATCTTCACGGGTGGCAGCGCCAACTCCTCAGCAATTTCGCTGTTTTTCAAAGCCGCAGCTTCATCCAAGGTTTTGCCTTTGACCCACTCGGTCACGAGTGAGGAAGAAGCGATCGCTGAGCCGCAACCGTAGGTTTTGAAACGTGCATCTTCGATCACGCCCGTGGTGGGATTGACCTTGATTTGCAATTTCATCACATCGCCGCAAGCGGGTGCCCCGACCATGCCGGTTCCCACAGAGTCGTCACCCTTGTCAAACGAGCCCACGTTGCGGGGGTTTTCGTAGTGGTCAATTACTTTTTCTGAATAAGCCATGATGAATCTCCTTTAGTGGGCAGCCCACTGAATGGTCGAGAGGTCAATGCCTTCTTTATACATATCCCACAAGGGGCTCAGGTCACGCAATTTCGCCACGTTATGACGGATGGTTTCAATTGCGTAATCAATTTCTTCTTCGGTGGTGAATCGTCCAATCGTCATGCGCAAGCTGCTGTGTGCCAACTCGTCACTGCGGCCCAAGGCGCGCAACACATAGCTAGGCTCCAAACTGGCGGAGGTACAAGCCGAACCCGACGACACGGCCAAACCCTTGATGCCCATGATCAGCGACTCACCTTCGACGTAGTTGAAACTGATGTTCAGGTTGTGTGGCACGCGGTGCTCTAAGTTGCCGTTGATGAAGACTTGCTCTATGTCGGTCAACCCGTCTAACAAACGCTTTTGCAGTGCCTTGGCTTTGACCAAGTCTTGTGCCATTTCGAGCTTGGCTAACCGGAAGGCTTCGCCCATGCCCACGCATTGGTGGGTTGGCAAAGTGCCGCTGCGCATGCCACGCTCGTGGCCGCCGCCGTGCATTTGGGCTTCCAAGCGCACGCGGGGTTTGCGACGCACATATAAAGCGCCAATGCCTTTGGGACCATAGGTCTTGTGTGAGGCCAAGCTCATCAAATCAACAGGCAAAGTCGTCAAATCAATCTCAACCTTACCGGTCGACTGTGCCGCATCGACGTGGAAGATGATGCCTTTCTCACGGCACAGCGCGCCGATCGCAGCGATATCTTGAACCACACCGATCTCGTTGTTCACGTGCATGACGCTGATCAAAATCGTGTCAGGACGAATCGCCGCTTTGAGCGCATCCATGCTCAGCATGCCGTCTTCTTGCACATCGAGGTAAGTGACATCAAAGCCTTGGCGCTCTAGCTCGCGCATGGTGTCAAGCACCGCTTTGTGCTCGGTCTTGACGGTGATGAGGTGCTTGCCTTTGGACTTGTAGAAATTGGCTGCACCTTTGATGGCGAGGTTGTTCGACTCCGTGGCACCCGACGTCCACACAATTTCTCGTGGATCTGCGCCAATGAGGGCAGCCACATCACCACGCGCTTTTTCAACCGCTGCTTCAGCTTCCCAGCCCCACGCATGACTGCGCGATGCAGGGTTGCCAAAGTGCTCTCGCAGCCAAGGAATCATGGCGTCGACCACGCGTGGATCGCAAGGTGTGGTGGCACCGTAGTCGAGGTAAATGGGAAAATGAGGTGTCATATCCGTTGATGGTTTTATTTTTAAAAAAATTAACTTTTAGCCAAAACGTTGCCCAAGGCAAAGACCGAGTTGGGCGCATTCACGCGAATGGGTTTGACCACAGGCGAGGAGGAAATGGCACGGCGAATGGCAGGTTTGCTGTCTTCAATTTCCACCCCTTTGGCCAACTGGTCATCAACCAATTTTTGCAGCGTCACCGAGTCCAAGAACTCGACCATGCGCTGATTGAGTGAGGCCCACAACTCGTGCGTCATACAGCGCCCGGTTTCACCCAAGCAGTTTTCTTTGCCACCGCAATGGGTGGCGTCAATGGGCTCGTCTACCGACAAAATGATGTCGGAAACTGTGATGTCACTCGCTTTTCGGCCCAAGGTGTAACCACCACCAGGACCTCGGGTGGACTCAACCAAACTATTGCGGCGCAACTTACCAAACAGCTGCTCAAGGTATGACAGGGAGATTTGCTGGCGTTGGCTGATAGCAGCGAGCGTGACGGGGCCATTGGCTTGGCGCAGGGCCAAATCAATCATGGCGGTCACAGCGAAACGACCTTTGGTGGTAAGACGCATGGCAAGCTCCTTGAAGGGTTGAGGCTTTGTCGACTATTTCGATCAACTATACCCTATTTCCTAGTTTTTTGCTCAGGTACTCTGTCGCCAAGACGATTTGTCCTAGACCACGAGTCCGCACAAACCCTTAAACCCGATCGTAGACAGCCCCACCAAAAGCTTGCTCACGCAATGAAGCAAGCTGATCACGCACGCGGGCAGCCTGCTCGAATTCGAGATTGCGGGCGTGTTCCATCATTTGCTTTTCCAATCGCTTCATCTCTTTGGCCACATCACGTTCACTCATGTCCTCTATCTTGGCACGTTGAATTTCGCGATCTTGGGCCTCTTTGCTTGCTTTTTCGCTGTAAACGCCATCAATCAAATCGCGCACCTGTTTGAACACGCCACGGGGAGTAATGCCGTGCGCTTCATTGAAGGCCATCTGCTTGGCGCGGCGACGTTCGGTTTCACCGATGGCTTTTTTCATGGAGTCGGTCATGCGGTCGGCGTACAGAATCGCTTTGCCATTCAAGTTGCGGGCGGCACGACCAATGGTTTGAATCAGGCTGCGCTCGGAGCGCAAGAAGCCCTCTTTGTCGGCATCCAGAATGGCAACGAGTGATACCTCAGGCAAGTCAATACCTTCGCGCAACAAGTTGATGCCCACCAACACATCGAACGCACCGAGGCGCAAATCACGCAAAATTTCCACGCGCTCCACGGTATCTACATCGCTGTGCACATAGCGCACTTTCACACCGTTGTCGGTAAGGTAGTCGGTCAACTGCTCGGCCATGCGCTTGGTGAGTGTGGTGATGAGCACACGTTCGTTTTTGTCCACACGGATGCGAATTTCTTGCAGCACGTCGTCCACTTGGTGAGTGGCCGGACGCACTTCGACTTCGGGGTCCACCAAACCCGTGGGGCGAACCAACTGTTCCACCACCTTGCTGGCGTGGGTCTTTTCATAGTCTGCCGGCGTTGCCGAGACAAACACCACTTGACGCATGCGTTTTTCAAACTCATCGAGCTTCAAGGGGCGGTTATCCAAAGCACTGGGCAAACGGAAGCCGTATTCCACCAGCGTGGTTTTGCGCGCACGGTCGCCGTTGTACATGCCGCCCAACTGACCAATCATGACGTGACTTTCGTCTAAGAACATCACTGCGTCTTTGGGCATGTAATCGGTCAAAGTACTGGGTGGTGCGCCGGGCGCAGCACCGGACAAATGACGGGTGTAGTTCTCAATGCCCTTGCAGTGCCCGACCTCGCTGAGCATTTCCAAATCAAAGCGCGTGCGCTGCTCTAAGCGCTGAGCTTCCACCAACTTGTTCATGCCAACCAGTTCTTTCAAACGGTCAGCCAGCTCCATCTTGATGGTCTCTACCGCCGCCAACACGCGGTCACGCGGCGTGACGTAATGGCTCGATGGGTAAATGGTGAAGCGCGGAATCTTCTGCCGAATGCGCCCCGTGAGCGGGTCAAACAACTGCAAGCTTTCAATCTCGTCATCAAACAGCTCAATACGAATCGCCAGCTCGGAGTGTTCAGCGGGAAACACATCAATCGTGTCGCCGCGCACACGAAATTTACCGCGTGAAAAGTCTTGGTCGTTGCGCTCGTACTGCATGCGCACGAGTTGGGCAATGGCATCGCGTTGGCCCACCTTGTCGCCAGCACGCAGGGTCATGATCATCTGGTGGTAGCTCTCAGGCGCGCCGATGCCGTAGATGGCAGATACCGTGGCCACCACAATCACATCGCGTCGCTCCAAGATGCTTTTGGTGCAGCTCAAGCGCATTTGCTCGATGTGTTCATTGATGGCACTGTCTTTTTCAATGAACAAATCGCGCTGTGGCACATAGGCCTCGGGCTGGTAGTAGTCGTAATAGCTGACGAAGTACTCCACCGCGTTGTTGGGAAAAAACTCGCGAAACTCGCTGTAAAGCTGTGCGGCCAATGTTTTGTTGGGTGCAAAGATGATGGCTGGACGTCCCAGCTGAGCAATCACATTGGCCATGGTGAAGGTTTTACCCGAGCCCGTCACCCCCAGCAAGGTCTGAAACACCTCGCCGTCGTTCACGCCCTCTACCAACTGAGCAATGGCCGTGGGTTGGTCGCCCGCAGGCGGATACGGCTGAAATAGCTCAAACGGCGAGCCGGGGTAGCTGACCATGCTGCCCTTTGGCTGTTCTGGCGCTTGTGTGGCAGCGGCTGGCGTTGCGTCAGGAAGTGTTTCTGCGGTGTCAGGCATGTTGATGCAAACGGTAGGGCTCGAAAAAAACGCATGATCACAAAAACCATACGGGTTGACCCTTAAAATTCAGGCCGAACACGCTAGCCTACCGCAGACTGCGCTTGTTTACCTAACCTCCCCTCTTTATCCGTGATCAAGGACTGACGATGTCAATGTTTACCGCTGTCGAAATGGCACCCCGCGACCCCATCTTGGGTCTCAATGAGCAATACAACGCCGACACCAACCCCAACAAGGTCAATCTCGGCGTGGGTGTGTACTTCGACGACAACGGCAAACTGCCTTTGTTGGAATGCGTGCAAGCCGCAGAAAAAGCCATGATGGCGATCCCCTCAGCCCGTGGCTACTTGCCCATTGATGGTATTGCAGCCTACGACTCAGCCGTGAAAAACTTGGTTTTTGGCGCTGCCTCTGAGCCTGTCGCCTCGGGCCGTGTGGCCACGGTGCAAGGCATTGGCGGCACAGGCGGTTTGAAAATCGGTGCTGACTTCTTGAAGCGCTTGAACCCCAACGCCACGGTGTTGATTTCTGACCCCAGCTGGGAAAACCACCGCGCTCTGTTCAGTAATGCTGGCTTTAAAGTCGATACCTACGCTTATTACGACGCTGAGAAACGCGGCGTGAACTTTGAAGGCATGCTGGCCTCGCTCAACGCTGCCGCCACTGGCACCATTGTGGTGTTGCACGCCTGTTGTCACAACCCTACCGGCTACGACATCACAGCCGCCCAATGGGACCAAGTGGTATCTGTAGTCAAAGCCAAGAACCTCACCGCCTTCTTAGACATGGCCTACCAAGGCTTTGGCCATGGCATTGCTGAAGATGGCGCTGTGATTCAAAAATTCGTTGCCGCAGGTCTGTGCTTCTTCGTATCGACCTCATTCTCCAAGAGCTTCAGCTTGTACGGCGAGCGCGTGGGTGCTTTGAGCGTGTTGTGTGCCGACAAAGAAGAGTGCAGCCGCGTGTTGTCACAACTCAAAATTGTGATTCGCACCAACTACTCCAACCCACCTATTCACGGCGGCGCCGTGGTGGCTGCGGTGTTAGGCAACCCTGAGCTGCGCGCTTTGTGGGAAAAAGAATTGGGTGAGATGCGTGTGCGCATCAAGGCCATGCGCCAAAAGCTGGTTGACGGCCTCAAGGCAGCTGGCGTGAAGCAAGACATGAGCTTCATCACCACCCAAATCGGCATGTTCAGCTACTCAGGTTTGAGCAAAGACCAAATGGTGCGTTTACGCTCTGAGTTTGGCGTGTACGGCACCGACACCGGCCGCATGTGCGTGGCTGCATTGAACAGCAAGAACATTGACTATGTCTGCCAAGCCATCGCCAAAGTGATGTGACCGTTTGTTACCGCGCTCATGCAGCTAAGAAAAAAGGGCCTCACGGCCCTTTTTTTGTGGTGTCTCAACCCCAGATGACAGAACGCATCGCGATCGAAGCTAACTGGTAACCCTCGTTGAAAAACGCCACGGGTTCACCTGCCTCTGCCGCACCTGCTGCATACAGCAAAGGCAGAAAATGGTCGTGACTGGGGTGCGACATCTTCGCGGCGTCACCCTGCGCTTGGAAGTCCACCAAGGCCTCTAAACTCCCCGAAGTGATTTTCGCTGCAACCCATTGGTCAAACTGAATAGCCCAGTCATACGCTTGGTTGTCAGGGGCTGAACGGTTCAGGGTACGCAAGTTGTGCACGGTGTTACCACTGGCCACGATGAGGACGCCTTGCTCACGTAAGGCACCCAGCTGTTGTCCCAACGCATAGTGTTCGGCAGGTGGTCGGTGATAGTCAATACTGAGTTGTACAACAGGAATATCTGCAGCTGGGAACATGGGTTTTAAAACGCCCCAGGCACCGTGGTCTAAGCCCCACTCTTTCTGGTCCACCCCCACAGCTTTGCCAGTGTGTGGCTGGTGCAATCGTTGCGCCGTTTGTACAGCCCACTCAGGGGCACCGGGAGCTGGATATTGCTGTTCAAACAACTCTTGCGGGAAACCACCGAAGTCGTGAATGGTTTTTGGTTTTGCCATTCCTGTCAACCACCATCCTTGGGTGATCCAATGAGCTGAAATGCACAAAATTAATTTTGGCTTGTGCCAGCGCTGTCCAAACTGCGTACCTAAGGCTTGCCATGCACGGCGATAAGGTCTGTCCTCGATGACATTCATCGGACTGCCGTGGCCGACGAAAAGAACGGGCATGCGAGAGGTGTGTGTGGAGGAGCTCATGAGGGTCTAAGACAAATACAGATCGTCTGTAAATTGGAGGACAGACTCCATTTTTAACCGACCAACAGCTGCTATATTGCATCCACTATTTTTTGGACACACCATGCTTTACCAAATCTTCGAAACTCAACGTAGCCTCATGGAGCCGTTCGCAGACTTTGCACAGGCTGCTTCCAAACTTTACGGCCAAACCAACTCCCCCATTGCCCAAAATCCTATGGCACAACGCGTGTCTGCAGGTTATGACTTGCTATACCGTTTGGGCAAAGACTACGAAAAACCAGCTTTTGGCATCAAGTCGGTTGAAGTGGAAGGCACTGAGGTTGCTATCCACGAGCGTATCGAAATGGACAAGCCATTTTGTGAGCTCCGTCGTTTCAAACGTTTCACCGATGACGCCAGCACACTGACCAAACTTAAAGCTCAACCCGTGGTCTTGATCGTGGCGCCCTTGTCTGGTCACTACGCCACGTTATTGCGCGACACCGTGCGCACCATGCTGCGTGACCACAAGGTCTACATCACCGATTGGAAAAACGCGCGATTGGTTCCCTTGAGCGAAGGTGAATTCCACCTCGATGACTACGTGAACTACGTTCAAGAGTTCATACGCGATTTGCAAAGCAAATACGGCAACTGCCACATCATGAGCGTGTGCCAGCCCACGGTTCCCGTCTTGGCCGCCGTGTCACTCATGGCGAGTCGTGGCGAAAAAACGCCGATTACCATGACCATGATGGGCGGCCCGATTGATGCCACCAAATCACCCACTGCTGTCAACAATTTGGCAATGAACAAGAGTCTGAGTTGGTTCGAGAACAATGTCATCTACCGCGTGCCTGATAGCTTCCCCGGAGCAGGTCGTCGCGTGTACCCAGGCTTCTTGCAGCACACTGGCTTCGTGGCCATGAACCCCGATCGCCACCTCAAGAGCCACTACGACTACTTCAAAGACCTCATCAAAGGCGACAACTCCAGCGTTGAATCGCACCGCGATTTCTATGATGAGTACAACGCGGTACTCGACATGGACGCCGATTACTACTTGGAAACCATCAACACCGTATTCCAAGAGTTCAAATTGGTGCGCGGCACGTGGGACATCAAAAATCCACAAGGCAAGTTAGAACGCGTGCGCCCACAAGATATCCATGCCACTTCATTGCTCACAGTCGAAGGTGAACTCGATGATATTTCTGGCTCAGGCCAAACCGAAGCCGCTCACAAGCTATGCAGTGGCATCGTCCGCAAGGAGCAGCACCACTTAGAAGTCAAAGGTGCAGGACACTACGGCATCTTCAGCGGTCGTCGTTGGCGTGAGGTGGTCTACCCACACGTCAAAAGCTTCATCTTGGAACACAACAAAGGTCAAGGCAAATCCACTGCCAAGCCCAAAACCAAAGTGGCGGCCCGAAAAGTCGCGTCCGTGGCCAAGAAAGCTGTGACCAAACCTACCGCCAAAAAAGCAGCCACCGCATAAAAGTGAGTCTGCTCGAACAGCTCAACAACGCCCTGCCACAAACGCAATGCACGCGTTGTGGCTACCCTGACTGCCAGCGTTACGCCGAGGCCATCACACATGGCGAGGCTGACATCAACCAATGCCCTCCGGGCGGTATCGAAGGTGTTGAACGACTGGCCGCCATCACCGGACTGCCCGTCAAGCCCCTGAACCCTGACAACGGCCTAGAAGGCCCTCGCACCATCGCCATCATTGACGAAGCATGGTGCATCGGCTGCACGCTATGCATTGCGGTCTGCCCGACCGATGCCATCGTAGGCGCCAACAAGCGCATGCATACCGTGATAGAGAGCTATTGCACAGGCTGCGAGCTTTGCATTCCGGCCTGCCCTGTCGACTGTATTTCTCTCGAGCCGATAGATATCCAGCTCAGCGGCTGGGCCTCTTGGCCGCAAGAGCTGGCCGACCTGGCGCGCCAACGTTACAACGCGCGCTGCGCGCGTTTGAAACGTGAAGCCCTCGAACACGATGAACGCTTGCAGGCCAAGGCTGTGAAAAAACTCGCCGACTTACCCACACATACAAAAGGCGCAGAGCACGCCCCCGAGGTGGATCGCAAACGCGCCATCATCGAAGCCGCCCTCGCCAAAGCCAAAGCACGCCAAGCTTCCAAAGCTTGAACACATGACGACACACCTTACTGCACGCAAAGAGCTTTTGCTTCTTTTGTCGCTCGCCGGCATTCAATTCACGCACATCGTAGACTTCATGATCATGATGCCGTTGGGGCCTCAGCTCACCAGCCTGTTTGACATCAGCTTTGCCGAGTTCGGACTTTTGGTATCAGCCTACACGATGGCCGCTGGTGCATCAGGCTTGCTGGCCACCACATTTGTGGATCGATTTGATCGCAAGCGCTTGCTGCTCACTCTCTATGTGCTGTTTGCCCTCACCACGGTGGCCTGCGGTGTTGCGCCTACCTACGGCTGGTTGATGGCGGCTCGCCTTGCCTCTGGCTTTTTTGGTGGTGTGCTCACCACCATGACCCAAACCATCATTGGCGACGTGGTGCCTTTTGCACGACGTGGTCGTGCCACCGGTATTGTGATGACCTCATTTTCAGTGGCAACCGTTGCGGGTGTCCCGACTGGATTGCTGTTTGCCAACCTCTGGGGCTGGCATGCCGCCTTCTTTGCCATTGGAGCCATGTGCGTTGCGGTGGGCGCACTGGCTTATCACAGCGTACCCAAGCTGGACGCCCATGTGGCGCACGCCAAAGACAAACATGTGTTTCATGCCATGGGTCAAGTGCTGGGCGAACACAACCAACGCATGGCTTTGATCTTGTCAGCCACCATGATGTTTGCCGCCTTCACCATCATTCCATATATCACGCTGTATTTGCAAAACAACCAAGTGATGGCCCCTCACGAAATTCCTTGGCTGTATTTTTGTGGTGGCGTTGTCACGCTGTTTAGCGGTCGTTGGGTGGGTGGCGTTACAGACCGCCTAGGAAAACGCGAAACCTTCCAACGTGCAGTGTTGTTCTCGATCATTCCGATGTTTGCCATCACATTAATCGAGCCGATGCCACTCCCTCTCGTGCTGTTAGCCACCAGTACGCTGTTCTTTGCGATGAACGCTCGAATGATTCCTGGCATGGCGTTACTCACCTCTGCAGCCAACCCCAAATTTCGGGGCACGTTTATGTCACTCAATGGGGCGGTTCAATCGTTTTCGATGGGCGTAGCTGCATGGGTAGGTGGTATGCTGCTGCAAAACGAACCCAGCGGGCAAGTGACGCACTACTGGTTATGTGCTGTGGTCGCCACCAGTGCGTCTTTGTTGGCTTATGGGCTGGCCAAACGTGTGTCGATGCATCCATGACATCACTGTTTGAATAACTGGTCCCATGAAAAAAGCCGCTCAGATGAGCGGCTTTCCCTATAAGCATACGGGTTATGCGTGTGATGCAGCCAAAGCAGCAAATGCCTTCACAACTTCAGGCGGCGCCTGCACCAACTCAATCAACACGCCTTCGCCCCCAATAGGAAACTCATCGCTCGCCTTGGGGTGCATGAAGGTGATGTCAAAACCAGCAGCACCCTTACGGATGCCGCCAGGTGCAAAACGCACGCCTTGCGACGTGAGCCATTCCACCGCCACGGGCAAGTCATCAATCCACAAGCCAATGTGGTTCAGCGGCGTGGCGTGAACGGCAGGCTTTTTCTCGATGTCCATGGGCTGCATCAAATCGACTTCAACCTTGAAAGGGCCAACGCCGATGGCACAGATGTCTTCGTCCACGTTCTCGCGTTCGCTTTGAAACGTACCAGTGACTTCGAGACCCAACATATCCACCCAAAGCTTTTTCAGACGGCCTTTGTCAGGGCCACCGATGGCGATTTGCTGGATGCCGAGTACTTTGAAGGGACGATTTGCAGCACTCATTTACTCAAACTCCACAATCATCTGATCCACCGTGAGTGACTCGCCCTTGGACGCCACCACTTTTTTGACTACCCCATCTGCGGCTGCAAACAAGACGTTTTCCATCTTCATCGCTTCGATGACCGCCACGCGCTCACCCGCTTGCACTTTTTGGCCGGGTGCCACAGACACCTCCACCCACAAGCCAGGCATAGGCGCCAACACGTACTTGCTCAAG
>JACCDV010475552.1_pt1 | contig 13972 bp, 14 predicted proteins | sample 7446131 | NCBI WGS metagenome assembly JACCDV01 (sample SAMN15323448, study PRJNA562643) | freshwater metagenome | isolation source: river surface water | place: USA:Blue River Watershed | collected 2017-08-17 | reverse complement strand
TGTTGGTGGTTTGGTTGAAGAGGGTTGGATTAGTGGCGTATGAAATGTTCCAACCGTTGATGATGGCACCACAGCTGTTGTCGCCTGATGAGATGGTGCAGCCGGTGGTGGTGAGGGTGGCGGAGGGTGGCGGGGTTGGGCAGTTAAAAGTTGTCTCAGCTACAGCAGCTGAACAGCCACCAGCATTACATGAATGAACCCAGGCACGATAATCTGTGTCGAATGCAAGTGCGGTGCCATTATATGCCCGAGCGGCTAACCCTCCGTCTACCTGTACAACATGCGGTAGAGCGGTATCACCAACATAATCAACCCTGAGGTTATAGTCAGTAGCAGTTGGAGCTGGCATCCACTGAAGAATTATTGGATTGGCAGGATTGGCTGGGCACTGGGCAACGATGTTGCTAGGGGGTGGTGGAGGGACGGGTGCAGCGACAGTAATGGTAATAGACTGTTGTGATGGGGGTCCAGGATTATGCCTAATTTCTGTTAAGATTAAATCAATTTGGTAAGTACCGGGAGCGGTTGGCGCAACAATTGAAGCATTAGGGTATTGAGTACTTCCACCTCCAATATTCCTATCTGCAATAAATACTGATCTGGAGTCAATTATTGCTTCTAGTGTATATCTCTCAGAAAAGTTATCACACCAAGTAGCTCTAATGCTCCCTGAAAGCAGGATTGCCTCTCCAGGAGCGTACGTGGTTTTATTTGTATTTACTGTTGTATTGAACCTGTGATGATAACTACTCAAAACTAATCCATAATGACTCCAAGTCACCGCCTCGACTTTCTCAGCCCCACCAAAGAAGGTCAACACTAGGAACAAAGCTAAAAGATATTTTTTCATAACGCTAACTTGTTAGACCTCTTCATTAAAAGTTTGCTTGGCCAAGTATCTTTGGCGAGCAATTGCAGCAAGGATACTAAGCAGCGCCAAACCAAGCCCAGCCATGACCACATACATGAGTGTGCGAGAAAAATCATTACCCACAGGAACAGTGGTAGCGGTAGACTCCTCTTCTGCCACTTTTTGCGGAGCTACCGGTGTAGCAATAGTACTACTATCAAGTACCACTCCATCTGGACCAACAAGCTTCACTGTCGCCACTGGAGAGACACAGTCTGCTACAGCGTTTGTTGTAAGAGTCACTACCCCTTCTTTTACTCCAGTAATAAAGGCTGGTGCACAAACTATACCGTCAGCACTATTCACGGTAATTTCTGCTTTTACCTCACCTTCAATTGGCGTCCCTGCCCCCTGCCTCGACTCATCAAAACCATCAGCTGACCCGGTCCAAAAGAGGGAGAGTACAATTTCTTCCCCACTGACATACTCTGTCTTTGTAAAATTAACTGTCTGAATGGTCGCGCTCACTCCTTGGATGACGTAGTGCGCTGCCACCCGATTAGATACCACCCGCTTGGTTGTACTATCAACCATACTCAGTACTGTGTCGTAGGCTTGTGGAGTAAGTGGTTTAGGGATCGTTACGGTAATCTCTTTTGAGTCACCTGCCGCAACGGTGATTACCTCAACCGGGAAAGACATTCCTGGCGGAAAAGTTTCTGTCACCGGGTCGCCGTAGATAGTACGGACATAGCTTTTGAAGCTTGGTTCAAGCACTAACTCTTTTTCTGTGCCATTTTGCACTGTACAAGTCAAAAATAAATCTTCACTTGCCGCCACATCAACTCCTTGATAAAGATCATACTCAAGATTATCCTCCCCACCAACAGTAAGAAGGCAACTATCAGAATCGAGCACTACCGCCTCCTTAGTGCCAAGTTCAACTTTGCCTACCGAACCAAGTCCAAGCATTACCCCTCCCGCCGTTTGCGCTGTTACCCAAAGTTCATACTCATCAGAATAGATACCGACTGTTGAGTAGGTAACTTTTTTTGTCACGACTTCACCTGGACTTAGTGACACCACCTCAGGTGCTACATACGTATCAAAAACAGTTTGCTCACCATCTTCACCTGCAAGCAGAAGATCAACACCATAACGAATGTCTGATTGTGGAGTATCACCCGCATTTGAGAGCACAAAACCAAGCGTGATGGCCGTGTCGGTTTTTTCAATAATTGTTACATCGCCAAGATTGATATTAGCCAAGAGAACGCCTTCGACAGTTGGTTCGTCGCCAGTAGGTGGAGTTACCTCAGTCTGGGCAAAGGCGACAGTCATAGGCACAAGGACCAAAAGACTGAGGAGACTAATAACTCGAGTAAAAGTATGCATAAGATGCTAAATTTATAATATTAATTAACTGCTTGTATCATACCATTGCTTTGTGTCCGGATTTTGCAAATTGCCAACACACAAAAAAACACACCCTATCGGGTGTGTTTTTTGTGTTGCGATTACGCTCCACCAATCTTCATCAAACGACCTGGTTTACGTCGTGAGACAATAAAGACGTTTGAATACTTCTTTGGAGAACGAGTCTTCTGACCCTTTCCAGTTGGGCGACCCTGCTTAGTTCGGGCGCGGCGGTGTCCTCGCGGAGCACGACCTTCACCTCCTCCGTGTGGGTGGTCTACTGCGTTCTTCGCCGAACCACGAGTCTTCGGACGAAGACCACGATGACGAGCGCGACCAGCCTTACCAAGGTCTACCAAGCGGTACTCCTCGTTTGACACTGCGCCGACTGAAGCCCAGCAAGTTGCAATGACTTTGCGAATTTCTGTTGACGGCATCTTAAGGAGTGTGTAATTTCCATCCTGCGCAACTACTTCGATGTAGTTTCCAGCCGCTCGAGCCAACTTAGCGCCAGCTCCTGGCTTTAGCTCCACATTGTATACAAATGTACCAATTGGAATATTGCGCAACGGAAGTCGATTACCAACTTTTATCTTGGCAGTTTCAGAAGTAATAACTTCATCATGCTGCGCAAGTGCTTGCGGCGCAAGAATGTAACGACGCTCGCCGTCCTTGTAAACAACCAAAGCGATAAAACCATTACGGTTTGGATCGTACTCAATTGTCTCAACTCGAGCTGGAACATCTTTCTTTTCAAGCTTAAAGTCTACAAGACGGTAAGTATTTTTGTTACCACCACCTCGGTAGAGATTAGTTGTACGTCCAAAACTGTTACGACCGCCAGTACTTCGCTTCCCTTTGGTCAATGACTTTAGTGGGTTGCTTGCGGTTGATGTAAGCTTCTTCTTATATTCGATAACCGATCCATCACGTCGGCCAGCAGAAGTAGGTTTATACTTTTTCATAGACTAGACGAGATTAATAGTGTCACCTTTTTTAAGATAAACGTACGCCTTCTTCTCGCCAGCGACCTTCACCATGCGGTTACGGGCACCAGCCAAACGAGTAGCAGGCTTTTTGTTAACGATGTTAATTTTCACCGGCGTCACACCGTAGAGAGCCTTTACTGCATCACGAACAAGAAACTTAGTAGCGTCGCGGCGGATAGTGAATGTATACACATTCTTATCACCAAGACCTACAGCCTTCTCGGTAATGCGAGGACCAGCAATAACGCTAGTCAGGTCTCGATCGGTTGAAAGGGCCTTTGTGGCCACTTTACTAACAGCTGAAGTTTTTACCTCAGTGTCAGTTTTCTTCTTTCGACTAAAGAGAGCCATAAATATTATTTCTTAGCAGCCACAACTGGAGCGACACGCTTCTCGATAACTTCGATAGACGCTTTTGGCTCCGCCATAACCACAAACTTGTAAGTAAGGAGGTCAACCGGGTTGATATCCTTAGCCATCACCACTTCGATATTACCGAAGTTGCGGAAACTCTTTTCAACAGCAATGTTACGAGCTGGAAGAACTACTACCGCAGCATTCTTGCGCTTGGTAGCGAGAGTTGCCTGACCTGATCCAGTTGCTACCGCCTTAAGAATTGTCTTTGCAGCAGCGGTCTTTGGTTCAGCGAAAGTGAGTGCATCAACGAGAATCACTTCTCCGTCAACCAACTTCTTTGATAGCACACAAGCCAACGCCTTAGCACGTACCTTTCTGTTGATTTTAACGGTGTAGTCCTTTTCGTTGCGCGGTCCGTGAGACACACCTCCCTTTACCCAAATCGGTGAGCGACTTGATCCATGACGCGCACGACCAGTTCCCTTTTGCTTCCATGGCTTTTTACCACCTCCGCGTACCTCACCACGACCCTTGGTGTGAGCAGATGATTCGCGAGCATTTGCCTGCATACCAACTACTACCTCGTGCACCAAGTCTGCATTCCACGCTACGTTGAACACCGACTCTGGAAGAGAGACCTTTCCGATCTCTGCTCCTTCGTGTGAATATACTTTTGCGTCCATATATTATGAATACTTACTTAGATGCTACGCACCTCTACTAATGTTCCTTTTCGACCTGGAATAGCTCCTGAAACAAGGAGAATGTTCTCAGCAGGATTCACCTGCAAAACACGGAGGTTTTTGATAGTGACAGCGTCGCTACCCATACGTCCTGCCATGCGAGTACCTTTAATAACACGCTTGAAGCCAGTTGAGCCAATCGCTCCTGGTTCACGCTCTGAGTGCTTCTGTCCGTGTGAACGACGTCCACCGCCGAAGCCGTGACGCTTCACAACACCCTGGAAGCCTTTTCCTTTTGATACTGCAGAAACTGCAATCGTATCTCCGGGAGTAAAGATAGAGGCGTCAAAAGCTGCATCCTTAGCAAATGAAGAAGCATCTTCACCAGCCTTAGGACGAAACTCTTTTACAAATTTAACTCCAGCTCCAAACTGACCTTTCTGTGCCTTAGCAACACGATGGTCCTTCTGTACACCAGAAGCAATCTGCACAGCCACATAGCCGTCGGTCTCGGTAGTTTTTACCTGAGTTACCTTAGCTGGCTCTACCTTCAAAATGGTTGCGGCTTTACACACACCGTTCTCATCGAACACTTGTGTCATGCCGGCTTTGGTCCCAATAAGGAATTGCATTACATGTGAACTAGTACTAATAATTCGTTCTAAAGAGACCAAACAACAAACCGCGCGTAGGCGCAGACACAAGGTCCACACTAAATACGCGCGGTTTGTGCCCATTGGTCTAGATGCTTATAAGCTATCTGTACGTAGGTCTTTAGAAACTGGGGTGAAGTATAGAGTATTTTATGGATTTTGCAAGCTTTTTCACTATCTGTCGAGACAGCAAAAAAGAGACCTTCGGTCTCTTTTTTGGCTTACATTAAATTTCTTCTACTCTAGGGGTTACCCTGATTCGCATATCACGAGTAGCGTTAACTGCTGGATACAAATCAGCTTCACAATACACCTCTACTATCTGTGCTGCCTCAAGCGGCAAACTGGTTATTGTGCGAGTAGAACTCGCCGAAACTGTACCGTTATGGGTAAATGTCGCACTTGTAGCCGGAACTCCTCCACGCACGGTACAAGTAAGGTTATAGTTGGAAGTGACAGCAATCCCAATCTCTGCCGTGTTTCCATTTCTAATTATTTCTGGATCAGAGGTAATGGTCATAGTTGGAATAACAACACAGCGACTTGGAGCACTGCCAGTAACCCAAGTACTACCAGCAGCACAGCTTGCAACTGGTGTGACACTGAGTTCAAATGCACTACCTGTATCCTTGATTGTCAGCAAATCGTTATCTGGATTAATCGCTCGAGACATTGGACCAGTTGCTGGTATTGGCCAACCTGGAGAATATCCTCGTATACCAAGAGTACTGAACTGCGTACCATTTTGGCGCACACTCGTCGTACCAATAAAATTAAATGATCGCCACCGCACCGCCGATAAACAACTTGACGCTTCAGCTGCAATTGTACAGTTAGTGGCGTTTAGCAGAGCCGACGGCATGAGAATCTGTACAGAATCGGTAGTTACTCCACTTGGACCCGAGCAGGTCAGATCATAATCTGAGGTAACTGTTGGTGAAACAAACTCACTTGCATTTACTGCCTTCGCTCCTGTCCAATCATTTGATGCAGTACAGGTAGTGGCACCAACAGTGGTCCAACTCAATTCAGTACTATCGCCTGGCCCGATATGATAATCACTTGCTACAAGATTTACTAACGGAGGATTTACTGTCACATTCACCGTCCGACTCACTAGGCGACCAGCAGCATCCTGACACACGAGGGTGTAACTTGAATTAGAGGCAGGCGAAACCATTTCGCTATGAGCTCCTGTAGCCTTACCGCCCGACCAAGCATTTGAAGCTGTACAGGCAGTAGCATTTCCCGATGACCAACTAATTGTTGCCGACTGCCCCGGATTAATAGTGGTCGGCGAAACCGACATAGTGAGAGTTGGTGGCGGTAAGCCGGCGACAAAAGCGCTACAGATAGTTACCCCATCAGGTCGACGCAACCGAAAAGTACTCCCAGCTAAAGGAATACTGTGCACGGCTGAACCAACATTGTTTACACTCGCATTAACCAACACTCCGTCTTTATAGAGAGAAGCACGTCCCCATGTCGCCCAATTAAAATTAGTATTCCAACTGATCGTCTTATCACACATCCCGCCTCCGCAGGCTGAAGCCGTCACTGAACACTGGCAATCATTAGCAAAGTGATCCTGAACCGGATTACTCTCACAACTGGCTGGTATGACCACCCCTTCAACCAAAGGATCATTCGAGCGCTCCACATACGCTAATTCAGCGGAGTAGAGATTATTATTAAAAAAACTAAAGGTCGCTGCAGCCATAAGCAGCAATCCAATTCCGAGGATGACTTTATTTATTTTTATGCGGTGTAATACCTGATTCATAGAGTAAGTATAGCACCAGCCAGTTTTCAAACCCCCTACTGTGTGGAAAGAATTCCGCCGTGTTCAAGAATCTTCTTCTCTGCCAATTGGTAATTTTGCTCAATCGCCTGCCTCATGTTTTCTAATCCCACACCATACACGCGAGGGTCATTACCTGGGTAGGCACTACCCCAATGATCATGAGTATACTCCCCCACCACAGCCAGCGCTCGACCATACACCTCCAGTGCCTCTTCATAGCGACCGAGATTGAGCAAAATTGTTCCATACGTATTTAAAACCCACGGATTTAAGTTTGAAGAGACCGGCTCTATAGTCGCAAGTGCTCCTTCCAGATCACCAATCCGAAACTGTAACCATGCCCGATCATTACGCGCTGCCCAAGACAAAGGGTTGCTCTCTAAAAATTTTCCGAAGGCATCAATCGCTTTTTGCTCTTCGTTCATGTACCCATAGGTTAAGCCTAGAATATAGTACGTGCGATCATTCTCTGGGAATCGAGCTAATTCATTATTGGCTTCTTCGATCGCTCTCTTAAAACGACCTTGAATAAAATAGGTTCTAGACAACTGATAGTGAGCATACTCTGGGATATGAGATGGACCCAAAACTGGATTTGTAGCAAAACGATATAACTGCTGAGCAAAATCGACTTGATACAGATTTTCATTGGCTCCAAAAAAATAATCTCCTACTCGCATCTGCCAAACAGGAGACAGCACAAATAAAATCACCACCATCACAAAAATTCCTCCGCTGCCCCACTGCAAATTTTTTTTAAAGTAGTTACGCATGTTTAAACTTATAGAGTTCACAAGCCTGAGTCGCTATATATATGTCATCACCATCAATTGCGACAGCATTAACAATGCGCTCAGTGAGTTGAATTTTTGTCTCAACCTGGCCGGTTGTTATAGTAATGCCATACAAGCAGCCATCATTCGAACCAATAAATACTTTTCCGTCCTTTACTACAGGACTAGCAAAAATTCTTCCTGCTGTCTCATACTGCCATAGCATTTTCTTAGCCTTGAGATCATGTGCATAAATACACTTATCCAAAGATCCTGCAATGACCACATCTCCAGCAATGGCTGGGGCTGCAAAAAAGCCGGCTGCTGCCTTAAAGTGGTACAAAAGTTGACCATCAGCCACCCTTAAGCAGTACACACCACCATCAAGACTCCCCAATACGACAATGTCTCCATCATCACTAATAACGGGAGCCATTTTGATATCGGCACCAGTCTTGAATTCCCAAATACGCTTACCAGTTTTTGCTACCCAAGCATAAAGACTGCCATTATTAGAACCGCAGAGTACAACATCGTGCTTTTTACTATACGCTGGAGATGAATGTACGAAGCCGGAAATCGAACGGTCAATCCAAACCGTTTTACCTGAACGAGCATCAATCGCTACCAAACCACCTCGTCGATTAAATAAGCCGAACTCCAGACCAACAAACACTAAACCGTGTTGCTCTGACAATGCTGGTGAAGATCCGACAAAATCTCCCTCAAACGAAACCCAGACTAAAGAACCGTCCACTGCTGACAGGCAATATATATTACCGTCATAAGCACCAAAATATACCCGATCTTCAAAGAGCAATGGGCTTGAATAGATGCCTTTCTTTGTTTTTAAAAATGTAGAAAACCCCCACACTTTATCGCCAGTTTCTTTAGACACCGCCACCATTTCACCTTCATCGCTCCCAACATAAACTTTTTTAACATCAACCACCGGTGCTGATTTAGGCAGTACCGCCAATAAATTTGGTTTACCAGTTACCACCTTCCAAACCGGGCGGTAGCATTCATGCGGTGTAGCTAACGTGTCCCCACTTAAATTTTTTAGACCGAGTGTCTTTGAAAAATCATTGAGTTCAAAGACTGAGACTATACCGGTAGCACCGCCAAACAATTGTGTGTAGACTTCAACATCTCGAAAGCGAATAATCGAGAAGATACCAGCAACGGATACATTTACCTCCTGCAAAATTTTAATCTGCTTCAAAAATGTCGACCCTGAATTTAGTACATCATCCACTAAAATTATCGGGACCCCCTCCATAACAACCCCTTCGATTTGTTTCGCAAGATCTTTTTTCTTTCTCGATTTGCGTATGTAAAATGAATTTACAATTTTTTCAGGATATGCAAGTCGCAGTGCCGCTAATAACGGCAAGGCACCGGACTCCATCCCGGCCACCTGTACACCCGCCTTGTATCCAGGCAAAATTAATCTTTCGAATTCTCGGGTAAACAGATTTAAAAAATTCGCATCAAGCGAAACTTTCTTAAAATCCATTACCCACGACAACGAAGCAGCACTGTCTGTAACTGGAGTATACACCTGAGTAGTTATATAATCGTACAACGAATTCATTTTTGGATTGTACCACAAGCAACTCTGCCTATGAACAAAACAAGCACTACCACAAAAGAAAACTACATCTACAATAGTTATCAGGTCGGTAACGAACCACCGGCCCTGACACCATTCCAGACACTACTTGCACCTCATACGGACGTACTTATTTTTGTGCTTTGGATTATTTGGATACTTACCTTGCTAGTTGTAGTTAAAAAACTACTTGCACTCACCTTTAATAGTAATTCTTAAGCGGGAAGGCAACCACCTCAGGCTCTTCCATTTCAGATTTTATCCAATCGTTCCTTTTCAGCATGCTGTACTGCAACGTACAAACATCGGGCACGTCAACAATTCGATAAAACGGACCACCGTTGATAGAGTTATCAAAAGTCCACGGAACAGTTGGGTACTCTTTACAGTATTTTTGAATTTTTTGTAAGTAGAGAGCAGGGTTACAGCGATGCTGTGCTTGTGGACTGAAAACAATTTTTTGTCCATCACCCACCATCACCGTAGAAAGGCATTGGTGATTCGCTTCAAACATATAGAGTCCAAGATTATTACCTTCAAGAGTAAGCTTTTGATCACCCGGAATCAATTTTGGAATAAATTGCATAAAAAGCAAAAACACTAAAAAGACATACGCTCCGATTGATCGACGATTGATACCAACCGGTTCATAGTCTTTATATAAATAGAATAAGACACTCAACATAAAGATGTCAGAAATCGGATACCTCCACCCAACATAGACCGCTGAGTACAAATGAAATGCAAAGAAAAAGAAAAAGACCGGAACCTGTATTGACTCCCGCTTAGAAAGCAAAAACCACGCCCCGACGATTTGCATAATCGTGATGAGGAGAGTAAGAATTGGAGCGAGTGTATTTCCAAAAACCGCCAACCCTAAATCAAGCGAAGTAAAATAGGTTCCCAACACCCACCCCTCATGTATCTTGATCGTTGAAGCTAAGAAATACAAAAAAACAAACCCGAGCCGCAAAAACCAATCTTTATACGGCAAAAAAAGCAGGATAAACAGGAGGATAATATCGTAGTATTCATAATTACCCGGCGTCGCCCCAATTACAAACGAGGTGAATAACTTCCAGACAAACAAGAGCAGTAGCATCCACCACACCAAACGCCAATTATTTTTTATTAAGCCGTAGACGGTTATCAGAAATACCAAAAAAATACCCGCATAAAAAATATTGTGCGAGTATCCGAACGGAATTGCTTCTAAAAAGAAAAAGTCAGAACAGTTAATGAGGTAGGGCCAGCAAAACGCTTCTGCAGCTTCACTGATGGTGGTCTTAGTAGATTTTGAGAGCTCGTAGAACGCACTAAAATACGGGATGAGTATGGCAATAATTACCAACTTAAACTCCTCAACATACTTTTCTGACGGAATAAAGCTTTTTAACATAAAAACAGTATACACTTTGTGTATACTGTTTTTAATTCTACCAACCAAGAATTTGTGGTATATCTTTGTAGATACTGTACTCCGTAAATATCTTATATATACTCGCTGCGTTTTGATTTTTGGCAGTTGGCACATCCCGAAGCATCACGAGCACGCCTTCATAGTTACTATCATTTTTACCATCAAACTCGCGAATTCTTTCTGCTACTGGATTAATGATGTCTACTACTTTTTGTAGGTCTTTCTCGTACCCAAAGAAACGAGCAATTGAAGCGGCGTAATTAAGTCGAATTATATCCTCGACAATGAGATGTCCTCTAAATTCTCTTTTGGCCAACTCAATAGCCTCTCGATACGCCACCTCCACTTCAGTATAGTCATCCAATTTTTGCTCTTGGTACAAGAACTCAAGCACATCAGCATTGGCAAGTACGACGTACATATTATAGTACTCAGACTCGGTACTAAACCGAAAACCATTTCTTGTGCCTGATTTTTCATAGTCGTTTGCTACTGCAGTGACAGCCGCGTTTCGTTCTTCAGTTGAGAGACTCACTGCTTCGTCCGAAGTAAGATACTTTGACTTTATCCACGCACGACGTAGATAGCCCTCTTGATTAGGCATAACATCGAGCGCTGCTGAATAGAGAGCTCCCAAAATTGTGTCTTGTGCAGCAGTCGTTGCGCCGGCATACGGAACCTGTAAAAGATTTGCAATATGTTCAAGTAGAGCTGGGTCAGACCACGTATCAAAATATAAAAACGAAACAAACAAGAAAGCTTTTGTACGCTCAAAATCTGAAAGGGTTTCTGTATTTGCTGTCACAAAATACCCATCCATAGCTGACTTAATCCCCTCTATCATGGCAGCGTATGATTCATCATCCTGACCACTATAAAAATCTGAATACGACTCAAGAACGGAAATACGATCTTGCTGATTAGCATAAACCTCTGGTTCAAATGTGTCTTTTGCCTCTTCTAGCACTTTTCTCGCAGCATCAAATTCTTCTTCTTTTAACAAAGTACCGACCGCTTCTTTTGTTTCTAATCCTGCGACATCAATTTCAGTTCCTGAGTCTTGTGGCACCTGGTGAGTTATATATCCAAAAACAAGATATCCAATGACTGCAATACCAGCAACAATACTCGCAATTCCTAATGTTTTCATGCGGTGACTAAACTATGCTACTAAAGACCATTTGAACCATCGCCGTCACCATCGCCGTCACTAGTACTTACCGCTGGAATATCTGCTCGTGCAGTATCAATCAAATTTGGAAACGTGGCAATGTCTTCTTTTTTAAAATTAGACTTAGACTTAGAGGTGTTATCAATAAATATGCTCTGAACGAGACCAAACAGACCCATCAAAATTATCGATGAGAAGAAAACGGCTTTTTTTGTGATGCGCTTTGTCATATCAGATAGTATACAACATAAATAGTTGAGCGTACTTACCTTATATAAACGGATGGGGGTAGATTTGAAGCTCATTCTCGGCAGTAACTCCCGCGGGAGTTACCCGCTCACTCTTTATAGTAGCCAAATCTTCGCGTAGGTAAAATGGTAGCAAATTTGGAACAAAACACTTCACCACCCAAAACCCAAGCGTATCTAATATCTCATCTTTGTAGGTATACATCACCGGTTCATACCCCTGCCCCAACATCTGCAATCGCTCAAGTAATTCTCCATAGACAACCTGTTCATCATTCGGATTAATAAATTCTCTGAAGTACGTAACCCCCGCCACCGCTTCACCGCGATACTGCTCGTTAAAAATTTGTACAAAATCAGCATTTTGCAGTAACGACTCTCGAGCTTTTTTATTTATATTTTTATCAAGAAACGGTATGTACAGAGCAGAAAGTTCCAGCGAATCAACTGCTCGTAAGAGCGCTAACATTTCAAATAACGCACCTTCAATAGCAGCTTCCAGACTAACATCTGCATGTGCACTAATGCGAACATAGTTATTTGCACCAAACACCCCAACGACCACCGTCGGAATTTCGGCGATACTTTTTGGTAACAAAATCACCACCGACAACTGTTGTTCTTCCAGATACGTAATTATTTCTGTTGCCACACCAAGCGGAACACTTGTTCTTGCTAAAACAGGTGACTTACATTTTGTTAACCACATCGTTACAATCGAATCTCGTTGGATAAGTTCAAAAATTGCTCTCCTTGCGGCCCCCTCTTTGGTAAACCAGCCAGCCGCACCGTTAGTAGTACACTCATGAATAACACCTTCTACTGCTAACAGTCGTCTCTGATAAGGAATCGAAAGTAGTTGTGTTGGGAGCAGAATCTGTCTTCCGCTAATCAAATCCTCTCCCAGCGACCAAGTAAGTGTTTCTGAAGATTTATGCAAATGTGGTGAATTCTGCTTTTGTTCATCAGAGTAACCATGTTTTAGATGCGGATAGTACACAGATACCTCACCCTGTTGCATCTCAGCAAACGACCCTACCTTTGCCACCAAATCAGCTTTTGTGTACTCTTTTTTTACCACAAAGTATCTTTCGAGTGACTCGCCAAGTGATTTTGAAAGAGCGGTGTATTTATCCAAAGCAATAGCCTGGGCGATATGCATTTCAGTGTCACCAAGATATGACCGAGAACGATACACTGTCATAGAATTTAAATTAGCTTCATAGTGGACGACAAAATAACCTCGCAATTTCTGACAGAGGTAGTTCACTATATGTCGATACCCAATTGATTGCACCAAGTCCACTTCTTCATTTCGCTGCAAAAAAAGACCTTCGCAAAGAAATCTTAGCGCGCGAAATATCGCACTATCTAGTACAGAGTGCGGTATTTTCCAAGTATGCCAATTATAGAACGACATTTCTACCAGCAAGCGTCTCTTAGCACTTGAATAATACTTTGGATATTCTACTTTCCTGAAAAGGATCATACTTTCTCATCATAATACAAAACAGTATTTCTTTCCGCTTTCTTTCAATGACCACAATACAAAAGCCGACCTAAGATGGTCGGCTTACGCACATTTTAGAAATAAAAACGTTAGTCTAATGTAGCATTTTCTATGCCACGATCGGTGCAAGGTGGAGATACGTCAGTACTCCTAACATTGCTAGACTGAGACATTGGACAATCCAACTATGTTCGGACTGAAACGTCATGTTGTTATTTTCTAGATTTTTCATACAAATTATTTGTATTTATTTTTATTTTTTAAAGAACAAATGTAAAGAACTATTTCTTACTCACCGGGTCTGCCTAAATCAAACCTGGTGAAACAACAGAAAGGGCAAGACCTAAGTCTTGCCCTCCTGTTATTACCAATAGTATGACCCTATCTTCATCAAAAAACAAATCCCTCATGTGTATAACTCAAAACAAAAGGACGACCCGAAACGGGTCGTCCTTTTGTTTTAATGGCTGATGAATACTACAT
>JACCDV010479076.1_pt1 | contig 13988 bp, 11 predicted proteins | sample 7446131 | NCBI WGS metagenome assembly JACCDV01 (sample SAMN15323448, study PRJNA562643) | freshwater metagenome | isolation source: river surface water | place: USA:Blue River Watershed | collected 2017-08-17 | reverse complement strand
CTGGATGCCGATGCGGATGTCGGATGGCGAATATTTGGCAGGGTCCTGCGGCAAGCGGCCAATGTATGCCGGCAGGGCTTTTTCCATCAGTTGGGCGATCGAATTTTGCATACCTTGGTTCCTTTTTGTACAAGAGCTCAGCAATGGGCAGAGATTCTTGCGTCAAGAAAAGCAAATTCGATGCCAGTCAATCGATGGTGCGAAGTGGCGGTTGATCCAGAGACCATCTGGATCCATGTGCGGCACAGGCTTACAGCTGCTGTGTGCCCTTGGCGGCTGCCAGGATGGCGTCCGCCAATGAAACAGTGACTTCGAGTCCTAACTCATTTCTCGAGCGCGAAATATCCGGTACGTAGCGTGATCTCGCATCGCTAGCAACGGGCTTGCCTTGTATGCGAACAGGTTTGTTGGGCGCAAGAAGATCACGAACTTGATGGGCGAGCGCTGCCATCGTGATGGCCTGATCCGAGCCAACGTTGTATGCACGGCCAGAGGGCGCTGCTTCTAACATTCGCAACAGCCATATCGCTAGATCTCGTTGGTCCATGTAAGACCGGACAGGCGTACCGTCACCATGGACCGTGATCTCAGGCGCAGTCAATGCATCCCGAATGAAATTCCCGATTGCGAAGTGAACATCTAAAGGCAAATCTTCACCCACAAAAGCAAAGCATCTTGCAACGATTGTGTCTAGCCCATGTTGATCTTCATACAGAGCGCACAGGTGTTCTGCGCACCGCTTTGCAACACTATACGCATTGCCCGGATTCAGAGGATCAGGCATGCCCGAGTAGTCCTCGGGAAGACGTTCCAGATCTTGGGGTTGTGGGCCGTATACCCCACCTGAGCTCGTCAACAGGAACCTACTTGAACCTGAGGCAACAGCAAGATCGAGCATGTTTCTGGTGCCATTCACGATCTGATCGAAGCGCTGTTTCGGCGTCAATCGGGGACCCAAGGTGGAATCGGTGGCGGCGTGCAGCACATGGGTGAAACTTTGACCCTTTGGCAGGCTATCGGGATTGCAAACGTCACCCTTGCAAAGGAAGAGCCACTGCTTTGCGACCAGTTCTGGGTACTGCCTCGCAAACCGGTCAGGATCGCGCGAAAGCAAGGTCACAGTCGCGATATCTTGACCTCTGCTCGCCAAATCTGACCAGTGGCGCAACAAGGCCTTGCCGAAAAATCCGGTACCTCCGGTCAGAAGGATATGGTTGGCGGTCATTGTTGATATGCAGTCATCAGTAAAGCAACACCACGGGGTTGGGTGCGGTCTTGCGCAGGTGCGATGCGATGGCTTCTTGTGAACGGAAGGAGGAAACCAAAACGGGGGTGTCAGGACTCTCTTGGATACTGGATGGCGCTCGCACAGTCCAACGCCCCATGCGCTTGCCTTCCAGGTTAGGGTTGTTGTCGACAATGTCCTGCACCTCGCAGCCGGGAATGCGATCCAGGTGTGCGAGGAGGCGCGCTGTGTGTGAGCCAGCTCCGTAGACGATGACTGGTCCGGCAGGAACCCGCCGCAAGGCGCGCTCCAACTGTTTTCTTGACGCATCAATGTACGCTTGCATGTCAGTGCTCTCAGATCGCTGGAAGACCGGCGACTGGGGAATGCTGCCACCCCATTCGAACAATCCCAGCACACCCCCGGAGGCCACCATAGGCAGGCTCAAAAGCTCCACAGCCAGCCGATGCGCGCCCAGGGACTGCATCAGGTTGACGAGGGCTGCGGTGTCGAAGAACTGGATGTGCTCGAGCGAAAATTCGCCAAACGGCTCGCAATCGGGCTGCAGGAAGCACTCGATGGCAGGCACTTCCAGCAAAATCTTGCAACCTGGACGCAAGCGCCTGACCAACTGGGCCATGTCCTGACGCAACAAGGGCAGATGTTCGAGTACGCACATGATGCATACCAGATCGACCGACTGGAGGTCCAGCACCGCGTGCGCCTCGGACATTCGGCCACGGTGGATGTTCCGTACGCCGAACATCTCCAGCGCGCACTGCGCTGCGTTGGGGGCTGGATCCAGGCCTTGCAAATGCTGCCAGCCGGCCGCCTGCAGGGCCCCCAGCAGCGCACCATAGCCACAGCCCAGATCGGCAATGCGCGCGGACTTGTCGATGCGCCCCTCCAAAAAATGCACTGTGGCGTCGACGCGGACCTGATCCACAGGGGCCACCGACTTCGGTGCATCGTATTTGGAGACCGACTGGTAATAGGCGCAGAACGTCTCGGCATCGGGCAGCTCACGGGCGTAATGGAATCCGCAGTGGCTGCATCGCACCACCTTGTAGCTCATGTCAAAGCCGCCCACCGCTGCCATGGGGTTATCAAAGCAAGGCTGCGATTCGGTATGGGCGCAGATGGGGCAGGGCCGGATCGTGATGCTCATGGGCTGAACGAATAATGGGTTAGAGGCGCCGCGTACGCTGTGTAACTGGATCTCGTTGCTACTTCAGCAGTGCAGATGCACATGGAAACGGTCGTCTTCGCACAGGTCCACCAGCGCAATCGGAAAATTCCGTGGGGCCTGCGGACAGTGGCGGAGCAACAGCGCCAGCATCGGACGCGGCGCAAGATCGTTCTGCAGGCATCTGGCAAAGCTGCAAACTGCTTCGCCTTGACTTCCCGCTTGATGAAGTTGACAGTCAAGCCCTCTTTGATCCTGTCGAGTGCGGCCGTGGTGATGTAGCGGGCATGTTGCTGGCGCAAGGCCTGGATTTCGTGCAGAACGGAAAGTGTCATCTGAACTTAATCCTGCACAGATTCAGGCCACGGAGCGAATGACGCTGGCTGATTCCGCCACCGACTGCAGCTCGGCCCGCTCCAAGAAGGGGTACATGTCATCTAACTCGGGGGTGACAAACTGGCCGTTAGTGTCTACCCGCGACTTGATGCGCGGCGCAAATTCTTGCCGCGGGTCCACCAGCACATTGAGCAGCAGCGGCCCGTCCCCCTGCAGCAGCGTATCCATGCGGGGCAGATCGGCCTCGCTCCGAATGGTGGCGGCCTTGATCCCGTAGGCTGTCGCGACTGCTTCGAAATCTGGGAACTCCACGCCGGAGGCCGGGGTGGCGCCAATCACGCGGCCGAAGAAGTTTTCGTGGGTCTGCCAGATGGACAGGTAGCCCGAGTTGTTCAGCACCACCACCACCACGTTGCGATTGGCGGTCTTGAGTGTCTGCAGTTCCTGAATGTTCATCTGCAAACTCCCGTCCCCGGCAAAGCAAATCACGCGGCGCCGATTGTCGGGCTTGTCGGCAAAGGAAGCGCCAATGGCTGAGGGCAGGTCGAAACCCATGGACGCCGAGCCCGAGTTGCTGAACAACCGTTGTTTGGATGTGAGGCGGGCCATCTGAAAGGGCAGGATGCACGCCGAAGCGTTGCCGCAAGCGACAATGTCGTCGTCGCGCATCGTTCGAAAGATGCGGTCAACGACCAGATAGGGGTTGAGCGGCGCCTCGGGCTTTTGGACATGCTCGCGTCGGGCATGGTAGCGTTCACCCATATCACGGCACCAGGCGCCCCATTGTGCATAGCTGGGCAGCTTATGGCGGGCCAGTACAGCCTGCAAGGTGCTGATGAAGGCCTTGGCGTCGGCCTGGACACGCAAATCGGCCTGGACCCCAGGCTTGGCCAGCTCGGCAGGGTCCACATCGACCTGCACGATCCAGGCATTCTTGCCAAAGGAGTCCCAGTTGTAGCTGGTCTGGCGGATGTTCAAGCGCGAGCCGATGACCAAGACCAGATCGGCGTTTTGCAAGCAGAAATTCCCAGCGCGTGTGCCGATGGTGCCGGGGCGGCCCGCAAACAACGGATGGTCTGAGGCGATCAGATCGTGCGTCCACGCAGTGGCCAACGGGATCCCGACCTGCTCCACCAGCTGACGCAAAAGTTCTGTGGCACCTGCCAGGCGCACACCGGTACCGCCAAGCAGGAGCGGGCGGTGCGAGTGCTTGAGCCGCTCGATGATGCTCAGGCAGGCAGCCTCCAGTCCGCTGTCACAGTCAAGCTCCGCCGGGGCCGCCGGATCGGGAATCGCAAGGACTTCCTTGGATGCCTGCACATCCAGTGGAACATCGATCCACACCGGTCCTGGGCGTCCACCGATGGCCAATGCATAGGCGGATGGCAGCACAGTCTGCAAATCGGTGGCGTCCCGAATCAGCGTGGCACTCTTGCAGATGGGCGTTGCCATGGCCACAGTGGGGCCTTCCTGGTCGCCCAGCTGGCGCAGATGGGGCAGATCGTGGAATGACAGGCAGGTTTCGCGTTTGACTTGCCCAGAAATCAAGATCATCGGAATGGAGTCGGTGAAGGCACCATAAACGCCGTTGAAAGCATTGATGGAGCCGGGTCCAGTGGTCAGCATCACCACCGCCGGCTTGCCCGCAATGCGCGCATAGCCTTCGGCGGCCATCGCGCAAGCCTGTTCATGGTGCATGAACGTACAGCGCAGGCTGGGGTGGCCTCCCAGCGCCTGGTTCAAAAACATGGAGCCGCCACCGGTGACCGTGAAGACCTGCTCGATGCCTTGTCGCACAAGCCAGTCGGCAATCTGTTGAGCAACGGTTTTCATTTACAGCCCACGGTTCAGAATCAGATTTTTCAGAGCGATGTTCTCGCTGTAGGGGCCGTCGATGTGCTCGATCGTGAGGCGTTCATCTGCTTTGAGCGGTTGTAGCAGCTTCTCGCCATTCATCACCTCGCGACATGACAACTGGCCTTTGTGCAGCGGGATTGCAAGATAGAAGTCTTTCTCGAAGGCTTCTTTACTGAATACGTAGCCAGCTTCCAAATCGCGACGTGCATACGCGCCGCGCACCAAGGCGTCCAGGTATTCCGTCTCTTTGCGTGAAATGACACGTCGGGTTTCGCGTACGCCTCCACACATTTCTTTGGCTTTGTGGAAAGCCTTGAACCAAGCATCGCAATGCTCGGGCTTAGAGCAGTAAGGCGACACGGGAACATCCTCGTAATCGATATCGATGTGGCGCTCCCAGGTTCGTGCGCCTTTGCCATACGAGATCAGCATGGATGAGTGCCAGTCATGGTATTCGTGAGTGGACAGGCCGATAACGTGCTCTGGGTAGCGGTTGTAAAGGTAGTCAATCTGATCAAGACACAACTCACTGTCTTCGCTGGGATAAAGCGAAACACAGTGATTGATGGCAAGAGGAATACCTCGCTTCTCAAAGAAGCGCACCAAATCATCCAAATCTTTCTCGGAAGCACCGCCAGTGGAGACAATGGTGGGTCTGCGGGTCGACGCAATTTTCTCGATCAACACCCAATCATTCATGTCAGAACTTGCGATTTTGATGATTGGCATGTCGAAATCAACGCACAAGTCAACCGAAGCCTCGTCAAATGGCGTGGCCATGGGAATGCAGCCGATGTTTTTTATTTCTGCCACCATGAGACTGAACTCGAACTTGTTCAGTTTGGTTTCCTCGGTTTTCTTGATGTACCGAAGATTTGCATTGCCCTTGAATTCGGGATGAATGAACTCATCCACATCTCTGAATTGCAACTTGATGGCTGCTTTGATGTTGTTAAAGCGGACAATGGAACCGTGGTCTCTGATGATCTTTAGACCCCTGTCGATCTTTCCCCAGTGGTTGTTCGCGAGTTCCAATACGAAAAGATTTTCGAAAATGGCTTTATCTTTGTTGCTGACTTTTCTCATTATCATTCTCCTCGGTCAAATTGGGTTTATGGATCAGAATGAGATTCCAAAAAATTCTTCAATTTTTTCAATGATGAAATCCAAATGTGGGGTTTCCAACCCTGGGAATACACCCACCCAAAAGGTTTGATTCATCACAGTGTCTGTATTCTTCAAGGTGCTACTGACGCGGTAATTCCGACCGGCCATATATGGCTGCTTGGTCAGGTTGCCGGCAAATAGCAAGCGCGTACCGATCCTGTTTTCCTCTAAGTAGTTGATGAGGTCTGCACGCCGAACACCGGCCGACTCGTTGACGATCAGTGGGAAACCAAACCACGAGGGGTTGCTGTTGGGTGTTGCCTCTGGTAGTTGCAAGAACTCTGCCACGCTGGTCAGCCTGGCCTTCAAGTAGGCGAAATTGGCGCGACGCTTGGCAATAAAACTTTCGAGGCTATCCAATTGCGCCAGCGCACATGCGGCCTGCATGTCGGAAATCTTCAGGTTGTAGCCCAAATGGCTGTATGTGTATTTGTGGTCGTAACCGTCCGGCAGATTTCCGCCTAAATCGGCCTTGGTCCAACAAAATCGTTTGGCGCAAGTGTTGTCTTTGCCGGGCATGCAGTAACAATCACGTCCCCAGTCGCGAAATGACTCCGCAATCACCTTGAGATCATGATTGTTGGTGAACACTGCGCCGCCTTCACCCATGGTGATGTGGTGTGCAGGGTAAAAACTCAGCGTGGCGATATCGCCAAAGGTGCCAACCATTTGATTGTTGTATGTGGCTCCCAGCGCGTCGCAGCAGTCCTCGACCAGCCAAAGGTTGTACTTCTTGCACAGCGCAGTAACCACGTCTAGATTGAACGGGTTCCCCAGGCTGTGCGCGAGCATGATGGCTTTGGACTTGGGGGTGATCGCCGCTTCGATCAAGTTGACGTCAATGTTGTGAGTCGTGAGGTCAACGTCCACAAATACTGGAATGGCGCCAAATTGCAAGATCGGGTTCACAGTCGTCGGGAAACCAGCGGCGACAGTAATGACCTCGTCTCCAGGCTGGATGGCTCGATCGCCCAGTTTGGAGCTTGTGAGGGTTGAAAAAGCCACCAGATTGGCAGACGAGCCCGAGTTCACCGTGATGAGGTGTTTGACGCCCAAGAACTCTGCAAGCCGCTGTTCGAACAGGCTGTTGAATCGGCCAGATGTCAGCCAACCATCCAAGGCGGCGTCAACCATCATCTTTAATTCTTGTGCACCGATAACTTTGCCAGATACCGGGACAGGGGTCCGACCTGGTACGAAGGGTTGGGGCGCGTGTGCAATATCGGCATATTGCTGAACCAAGTTGCTGATTTGGGCACGCAGTTGATCGAGCTGGGGAGAAAAGCTGACGGGAGAAGTGCTCATAGGGTGGATGCAAAATGAGAGATTTGTGTCAATGAGACAGACCGCATGTCTTTTCCTGTCAGCCAGGCTTGATGCCATTCAACGATGGCTTCGAGCGCGACATCGAGAGACCAGCGCGGCGCCCACTGCAGTCGCTGCCGAGCCTTAGAGATGTCGAGTTTCAAACAGTTGGCCTCGTGCGGGTGTTTTCCAGGCTGCAACATCCAAGACGCATGGCTCCCCCAGAGTTCACAAAGGCGTTGAACAATCGACTCAACTGTTCGAGCATCTTCATCCACGGGGCCGAAGTTCCAACCTTCCGCATCCCCAGGGCCTTGGCTGTACAGCTGCTCGGCCAAGAGCAGGTAGCCTGATAAAGGCTCCAGCACGTGTTGCCATGGCCGGATGGCTTGGGGGTTACGGACAAGCACCGTCTCTTTGTTCTGCAGGGCCCGCAACACATCAGGCACCAGACGGTCTGCGGCCCAGTCGCCCCCCCCGATCACATTACCCGCACGGGCGGTGGCCAATGCGATCCCTGCTTCTTGCAAAAAAGACCTGCGGTAGGCCGAACTCACCAACTCCGCACAGCCTTTGCTGCTGGAGTACGGGTCGTACCCCCCCATCGGTTCGTGTTCGCGATAGCTCCAATTGCGCTCGCGGTTCTCGTAACACTTGTCCGAGGTGATGTTCACGATCGCCCTGACGGAGCCCGCGTGACGAGCCGCCTCGAGTACATGCACTGTGCCCATGACGTTGGTGGCATAAGTCTCCACCGGCTGACCGTAAGAAAGTCTCACCAAGGGTTGAGCGGCCATGTGAATGACGATCTCTGGCTGGAATTCCTCCATGTGGTATTTCACTGAAGAGAAGTCTCGTATGTCGCCTGTGTGGTGCTCCATTCCTTGTGCCAGCTGTGCCACATTGAAAAAGCCAGGCTCAGTCGGGATGCCCAACGACAGGCCCCTCAGTCTCGCTCCCATGGATTGGAGCCACAGACTCAGCCAACTTCCCTTGAAGCCGGTATGACCCGTGATGAAGACGCGTTTGTCTTGCCAGAAACAGGTATTCACAGACCGCATGCTCAAGTCCACCTCTTCCAGGGCGCCTTGCCCTTAGTCCAAAGCTCTTCCAGATATTGCTTGTCTCTGAGTGTGTCCATCGGTTGCCAGAACCCGTGGTGCTCATAGGCCATCAGTTGACCGTCGTTCGCGAGCGTCATCAATGGCTCTTGTTCCCATATGGTGCTGTCGTCCTTTATTAAATTCAGGACCTGAGGAGACAGAACAAAAAAACCTCCATTGATCAGTGCACCATCCCCCTTTGGTTTTTCTTTAAAACTGGTGACTCTGCCGTTGTCAATATCAAGCGCACCAAATCGGGCAGGGGGTATTGTTGCTGTGATCGTCGCTTTTTTTCCGTGCTCCCGATGAAAATCAATCGTCGCAGAAATATCTAAATCGCTTACGCCGTCGCCATAGGTTAAACAAAATAAATCGTCTTTTTCGATGAATTTAGAAATACGAAGCAGCCGACCACCCGTCATCGAGTCATCGCCGGTGTCTACCAGGGTGATCTTCCATGGCTCCGCCCTTTTTTCATGGACATGCACAGTGTTCGCCTGCATATCGATGGTCACGTCGGACATGTGAAGGAAATAGTTCGTGAAGTATTCTTTAATGATGTAGCTCTTGTATCCGCAGCAAATTATAAATTCGTTGATATTGTGGTGGGAGTACATTTTCATGATGTGCCAAATGATTGGTTTTCCACCGATTTCAACCATTGGCTTTGGGCGAATTGTCGTTTCTTCACTCAAACGAGTTCCATGTCCGCCAGCAAGAATGACTGCTTTCATATACAGCTCCCAAATCGCATTATGAAGAAGACGAGGGCACAAACGCTTCAGAGTAGAAGCGGGTCGGTGGTAAGCCATTTTTGATCAATAATGCTTTGGCAGCCAGGATCATGGCCATGGATCCACAAGCATAAATTGCTGCATTTTTTAAATCAAGTGGCAGACTCAAAAGTACCTGCTGGACATAACCCCGGGCACCGCCCCAGTCTTCATCAGCACGAGAAAGAACGGGTATGTATTGATACATTGGCTCAATATTAGCGACATTGAAATAAAGATCATCGGGTACACGACCACCCCATAAGATCGTCACAGAACGGGCTCGTTTATTTTCAGGTTGGCGAGACAATTCACCAAGCATGGCCTTGATGGGCGCGATGCCAGTGCCGGTGGCCAGAAAAACCAAATCCAGATCAGCAATGTCTCGCAGGAAAAAAGTACCCAAAGGGCCGTGAATACGAAGTAAGTCATTCACCTTGGCATGTTTATGCCAATATTCACTCATGACTCCGTTGCTGACGGAGCGGATATGCAGTTCAATTGCCTTGTCTGAAAAGTTCGAGTTTGCCAAAGAGTAGCTGCGACAAACACTGTTTTTGCCCGTCACATTGATGAATTGCCCTGGCAAGAAAGTGAATTCGGCTGAGGGGGGAAGACGAAGCTTCACCTGTAAAACACCTGGGGCTGATTGCTTCATATGGTCAATACGACACGGGAAAGTTTTGGCTGGCGGCAATAAAACGCCGCCAAAATCATCTACTTCGAGCACCACATCCGTTTCCGCTACGCGGACGCAACTCAGAATCCACCCCTCGTCCCTTTCCTCCTGTGAAAGTCCCAGCTCCAGTTGCTGTGTATAAGTTTGACCACTGATGACTTTGCATTTGCAAGTACCGCAACGACCGGTTTTGCAACTGTAGGGCAAAGACACGCCCTCCCTCAGGGCCGAATCAAGTAATGAGAGGCCAATTGGAGCTTCAAAATCATTTCTGCTGTTGATTTTCACGCAGGGCATATCTGACTGACTTTTTGGCTTTTTAATTTACAGGAATCAATACGATCGATGAGGAAAGGTGGTTTGGTCAATGGCACCGACAGTCACTGTCTGCGTCTGCTGGACGGCAGCGTTATGGGTAGGAAGCCAATTGAATTGGTTTATATCATGAATTTCGAATTTCGATTAAAGTATAAAAACTCGTGTTGGTCAAGTAAATATTTTCTCGGATCTTTTCCCCAGTTCGTTGGATTTCTGAAAAGAAGTTGAAATTTACTTAGATCGACAGGGAAATTGTCGCTGCAGACCTCCCAGTGAACGTGGTTGAGGTGATAGAAATAATCGGTGGTGACTCGACATATGGTGGATATGTAATGGTTGATGGTGGGCCACCCCATTTCTGCTAGGCTGTACGAGTTAAAGCTGAGGTTGACGGAATTGTCAGGGATATCGCCAATGCCGAAGCTGGGCAAGATCAGTACGTCATAATCATCAGTCCACGCCGATCCATCGTACAGCTTGATTTTTTTTAAGGGGAAGTAGCTCATCAGAAAATAGGCTTGTAAGGCGCAATTCTCGGGCAGGTCAACGCAGATGTATTTCAAATTGGGGATGTCTCTGGTGCAGTAATACGCCAAACCACCGAATCCGCCCCCAATCTCCATGATTACAGGCGATTCGAATTTCTTCAGTAGTACAGATATTTTCTCAGCGAACGTATAATGGTAATCTGCACCAGGATAAATTGTATGCCCTTCTAAGAAGTAGCAATAAGGATTGCCTAAGGGAGGGCGAACCAGTCTTTCAATGTCTGTCCCTGGGCAACTGAGGAGAAAATTTCTTGCAGCGAAAGCGCAAGCTTCGAGGTACCGCCGCAAATCGTCATTATTTGCAGGAGTGGCGGGGTTCATGTACTTTTCTGTCATATCAAAGTGCAGGCCATGAAGGCCTGTACTCAGTGGTAGTCTGAAAAAATTTTCATACATTCGCTTGAGCTCGGTGACTTTATTTTCGTTAAGCGCGTGCATGACTTCTCCCATGTATTTTTCATAGATGGGTAACCATTCTCGTGAAACTTGATAGATGGCTTCGGCTTTATTTTGTTCGTGTTTCCAATGCCTATAATGGACGGCAATATCTTCTATCTGACTTTCATTTGCGCCCTCGGCCGGTCGCTCTTCAAAGGCTTTGTCTATGCTGAGCATCATGATATGTTCCTATTCTCAGAATATTTAATCATTTGATCCAGTGCCTTGCTAAATGCCTCTGTGCCAGGATCTGAATATAAAGCATCTCCTAGCTCGCGCATTTGATTTTCAGAGATCATCTTGAAATTTATATTCAGAAGTTTATCGATGATATCTTCTGAAAATCTGTACTTGATCACTTTGGCGGGATTGCCGCCAACGATGGAATAGGGGGGGACATCCTTGCTGACCACTGATCCTGCTGCGATGATGGCACCTTGACCAATGCTGACTCCAGACAAAATCAGTGCATTGTGCCCGATCCATACATCATCGCCGACCTGAATGGGCCCCTTGCTTTGTGCTTCGCGAACATGACCCAGGAATTTGACTTTTACAGGAAATGTGGTGATGCCAGTGTAGGAGTGATTGCCGCCCAAAAGAAACGTCACGCCATCAGCGATGGAGACATAATCTCCGATGTCCAACATTTCATCGGGATGACCCCATTGGTATACATGAAGTGTTCCGTAGGTTGATTTCCCAACTTTGACTTTCTCGAAATCAAAATAGTTCTTGATTGTGGTTTCATTATGAGAGTTTATTTTTCTCCACAAAGAAGGTGCATTTTTAATCAAATCATGTCGTCGAATTTGTTCTTTTTGATTGATTGAGCGATTGATCATATCGATGCAATACGGATCGTCTAGATAATCGTCTAGATATTTCCTGATGTCGATGTTTCCGAAATCGTGATCGTTGCTCAGGAAGAAGGGTAAAATATGCTTTTCAAGAACATCTTTCTTGGCGGAATTGAGTGTCTCTTCGGATATTTGATCCTCGAATTTTTTCAGAATCTGGACATAATTTTTGCCAAAGACTTCAGCGATGTTGTAACCGCCTTTGCGCCCGGTGGGGATGACCTGACAAAAAGGTAAATTATAAATAATGGCTCTTTGTTGCTGATTGACGAGTCGAAGCAAGACATCTGTTTGTACGAGATGCAGATTGGCGTGTCTTGAGAAATCATGCATTTCATCCAGCTGATTTTTCCATATTCCGAATCCCCCGATCCATGTGATATAGAAAGAAGCATGTTTCAGCAATTCATCGATTCCATGCGTCAGGATGATCGGCTGGTGGGTGCTGCGGGATTCGTTCAAGAAAAAGAGGGCGGGGCGGAGCTGACGAGCGGTCTCTACCATGTCTTTGATCGCTTTAAGACTGCCGGGCAGCCACTTCAAGCTGTCGTTTGCGAGCTTTAAAAAAGCACCTTTTCCAAGGCGCAGCGATCTTTCGAAATTCTTATCTTCAATATCCGTGGAATTGCGGTGATAGACAATTTTTCCGGGATATCGATCTGCATATTCATGAACCATTTCGCGGGTATGGTCATCCGAGGCGTTGTCGGAGATCACAATCTCGATGTCGTTGCCAGTGATGAACACTTCCTGTGTTGTCAGGCTTTCCAGCGACTGCTGCAGGACGTTGGCCCGGTTCTTGGTGGGAATACAGATGGAAAGCAGCATATGTGTCGGTATTGGGGTGGTTTGCCCTACAGCAAGCAAAGTTCGCGCCAGTGGTCTGATGGAGGGCGCTTCTGAGGGACTTTGGCCTGAACTTTGCTTGTGGTGTCAAAAAATACGTCCAACACCCATGCACATTCACCTGGTCATCGTTCAGCCCGACCGCTATGTCCACTCCCTTGGCTTCTTGGACACGGCCGACTACCTTCAGCACTGGCTGGAAGCCAGGGGAGTGATGGTCACTCTGGCCAAAAACCGCCTGCGCCACGACGCCGTCAACATCGTCTTTGGCGCGCATCTGGGCATGCAGCCGGAGTGGCTGGAGCCTCGCTACTGCGCTTTTTTCTTCAACCTGGAGCAAATCGGGCAGGGCGGTGCCTCGATCAGTCCCGCGTACCAGGCCTTGTTGCGCAGTGGTCCGGTGATCGATTACCACCCCCTCAATGTGGCCAGTTACCGCAGTTCTGCCGCCTCTGTGCCGCTGGTGCCCTTCCTCAACGCCCCCTACCTCAACCCCGCCGAGGCCGTCATCGACTGGAAAGAGCGGCCGATTGACCTTTTGTTCTTTGGCAGCGTCAACGCCGAGCGCAAAGCGTTTTTGAAACGCGTGGAGCAAGCAGGGTGGGATGTGGCCGTCTTCGATTCGCCCACCTACTACGCGGAGCGCGATGCCTACGTCCGGCAGGCCAAGGCGGTGATCAACACTTCTTTTTATGCGAGCGCCCGTTTTGAACAGGTGCGTGCTTTCAATGTGCTGTCGCAAGGCACGGCCTTCATCTCCTACCTACAGCCGGGGCAACAAGTGGCCGAGGAGTTTCGTGACCACGTCTTCTGGGTGGACGATGCCAGCTTCGATCGGTTCTTCCGAGAGGAGTTCGGCAGTCCCCACTGGGCCCTGCGGGCACAGGAAAAGTACGGGCGCTGGCTGCAGACCGACCCTTCGGATGCGATGGGCCAATTGCTTGACGTCATCGACCTGCGGTGGCGTCAGTGCCAGGCTTCGAGCGCCGCCGCCCCCGCCCGACCGCGTGTCGCCGTGCAGGCGGACGATGGCAGCTACTTTCAGGATGCGGTCAACCTCTCGCCGCGCAGTCTGGATCAGGCCGATCTGACGCTGGACCTGTTGACCCGGCAGTCGTGGCCATGGGCAGGGACAAGCCACTGGGGGCAAAGCCTGGTCCTGGACAGGGCGCAGCTGGAGCGGATGGCCGTAAGGGAAAGCCCACCATCGGCAACGCAGTGGTCGGCCCTTTGCGCCAATGCCATGGACCTGCTGTGCGAGGGGGGGCAGCTCATGGTCGATGTCGCTGTGGACGACATGGACCGCAGCCAGGCCGAGCGCCCAAGGCCGCGCTCTGCAGGCCGGGT
>JACCDV011280032.1_pt1 | contig 13991 bp, 17 predicted proteins | sample 7446131 | NCBI WGS metagenome assembly JACCDV01 (sample SAMN15323448, study PRJNA562643) | freshwater metagenome | isolation source: river surface water | place: USA:Blue River Watershed | collected 2017-08-17 | reverse complement strand
TATTTATTGGAGAAATAATGAAAAGAAGAAATTTTATAAAAAATTTATTAGCAACACCTACCTTGCTTAATTTTTCTTTATTTAATGAGATCAGTGCTCAAACAGCTCATGATTATAAAGCATTGATTTATATTTTTTTACAAGGCGGTAATGACTCTTTAAATATGGTTATACCTATGGATACAACTTATCTTGACTATCAAAAAACAAGAAGTGCGATTGCATTAAGTAAAGAATCATTGTTACCCCTAAATGATTATCATTTTGGATTACATCCCAAATTACCTGAAATTCAAAATTTATTCAATAAAAAAGAATGCTCAATTATCAATAATGTAGGTAGTTTGATTGAACCTGTTACTAAAAATGATTATTTCAAAAAATTAAAAAAAACACCTAAAAAATTATTTTCACATAGCGACCAACAAGCATTTTGGCAAACTGGAGATGATACCGATGGATTACTTGCTAAGATATCGGATTCATTTGTATCTCAAAATTCCAATCCATTATTTACAAATATTTCTTTGGATGGTAATCATCATATTTTATCAGGAAAAAATTCAAGATGTTATCCTATTGGTACAAAAGGAGCGGGTGTCATTAGTTCAATTAATCAATCTTATTTTTTTGGCTCACCAATTGCCTCACCTATGATTGAAAGTATTTTAACAAAAGAAAGAACAAATAAAATCATCAATGAATATGTGAAAACAAATCAGAGATCCATTCAAGCTAATTCAATTTTAAATCAAGCAATTCAAAATCAAATCGTTGATATTCCTATTGATAATCAAAATATGATCATATCGCAAAAATTTCAAACTATTTTGAAAATTATGTTATCAGCACAACAACTCGGTGTTAAAAGACAAATATTTTTTGTTAATCATAATGGATATGATACTCATGGTAATCAATTAAAAAGTCATCAAAACTTATATTCAGAATTATCAAAATCTCTCGGTTATCTGGTTGAACAACTTCAATTGAAAGGATTGTTTGATAAAACAATGATTTGTACTGCTTCTGATTTTGGAAGAACAGCTGTGAGCAATGGAGATGGAACAGATCATGGATGGGGGGCTCATCATTTCATTTTAACAGGAGCATTTCCATGTGGTACAATGATTGGTAAGTATCCTATGATTGGGATGGATACAGAAGATGACGTGGGAGCAGGTAGATTAATTCCTCAGTTTTCTGTTGAGCAATACATGGCCTCTATAGGTCAATGGTTTGGATTATCTTTGTCACAATTGAATCTTCTTTATCCGAATTTAAATCATTTTTCTTTAAAAACTATATTTTAAACTATTGAATTCGATGTCAGAAAAACATAAAATATTTATTCAGATTTTTGAAATAAGTATTATTAATAAGTTACATTGGGTCAAATTAGTTAAATTTAGGGACTGGTCATTTGATATCTTTACTTAATAATTTTAGAAAGAAAAATTTGTGCTAAAAAATCATGTCAAACTTTATCTGTTTTTGCATAATATTTAACTTTTCTTCTGAAAAAAGAACAATATTGTCTAATTTGAGAATTAACAGACTCAATTAAATTAGTTTTTATTCCTTTTGGGGCAATATTTTTTTGCCCAAAAACAACTTGATAAGTTGGATTTTCATCAGAATAAATAATTTTAGCTTGAGGTAAATTTTTAACAAAACTCCATAAAACTTGCTCTGTTTTTTTCGCAGATAAATGAAGAAAACTTAATTTTTCTCCGTTCGGCTTATAGCCAACTGCTGTCAAAATATAAAATTTATTTTGTTTTTAGTCAAAAAAAGTGTAAATATTCATCAATAACAAGAAAATATAGTTGTTTTTGATTCTCAATTCATTATAATAAATCTCATCAAAAGGAAAAATATGAAAAATGAAAACAATAAAGTATTGATTCAAGCTTGGCAAGATTATGACGCTGATATTGTCTCAATTGATGAAAAAGCATTAAAAAGTCTTAATATAACTGATGAACAAAAAAGTGTGTTAGCTCATAATGAAATTGATGCGTTGAAAGATAAATCAACAAAAGAATCCATTCGTTTTTTGATTGCTTTGAATAGTATCAATTATCAATTTTGGGACTTGGATAATGGTCAATTTATCAGATATCAAAATAAGGGGAAAACAGGTGCTTTAGGCTCATTTGAAGGATTTGTCTCTTTATACAAAGAATTAGATGAAAATAGATTTGATACATCATTAATTAATAAGCAATCTATGAAAGAGCATTTTGGTAACATTCCAGATGAAGAAAGAAGAATAAAGATTCTCAGAGAAGCTTTTGATATCATAAAGTTTGAACAAGTTTATGAAGTCATTGAAAATCACATCAAGAAAGAAAAAATCAATGTGGGTTTGGCAGAAAAAATTGCCCATATCATGCCAATTTCTTATGAAGATCTATACTTGAAAAAAATTCAATTGGCTTTATATGAAATCGCTCAGGTTTATGTTGATAAAGGCAAGCATGTTGATTGTGAAATCACTGTAGCAGCAGACTATCAAATTCCTAAGGTATTAGAAGGTTTAGGCGTTTTGAAATATTCTCCCGCATTATCCAAGAAAATTGATTCTTTTGAACTCATTGAAGAAAACAGTAAAGAAGAAAAAGCATTAAGAGCTGCAACCATTTTAGCATGTGAACATATTTCAGAAAATCATCAAATATCTATTCCAGCTTTGGATAGAATCTTGTGGTTAGCAAGAAATGATTTCAAGGATAAAAAATTTCATTTAACTAAGACATCTAATTATTGAAAAGTAGAATGATATATTGAAAATGATGACTATTAGTCATCATTTTTTTATTTTAAATATGTTAATCCACTTTTTAAATCAGTTTCATAAATTAAATGTGATTGAATCAAATTTTCACAGCTATGTTATTAAGGCTTAAATTTTACATTTTGTTTATGATTCAAGCTGATTTCATCTCGAACTTTCATCAAGCATACACCTAAATAATTGGTGCCTTTCCAGTTTTTTTCATCTAAAATTAAAGGATCTGTTTCTTTGAGGCCCACTCCCCAAACTTTGTCATAATCTGCTGCCTCTATAAGTTTTTTTCCTTGACTATTGAGTAAAAATTCTTTTAATTCTTCATTTTGCGTAAACTTTAAAAATATACCTTTTGAAACAATATCAATACATTGTTCATTCCAAGCAACAGGGTCAAAATTTTTAACTTCTCTCCCCAATTGTTTGATTTCAGACATCAAGATTTTCCATTGAGCTTTATCTTCGCTATTGTTTAAATCTACTGGTTCAAAATTGCATTTTTTATTCATGATTTTATCAGCAGTTTCATGGTCATTGAATAATTTTGCTTTATGGTACATCATGTACTGTTCGGTGGAGTGGAAACTGAGATTATCTTCTTGAAATTTGGTAGGATACCAATTAGAAAAAGGTTCGTTAGAAGCTAAAAAGTAAATGTGTGTATCTGTAATTTTCATTTTTTTCCTTATATTTGTTTAATTGATGATATGTATCATAGTTGAAATAAAAATAATAACAAGTCACAAAAGTTTAAAGTATATGCGTCAAAATCAAATTTTCAATAAAATTTATATGAAAAAAATAAACAATAAAATTTCTTATACTGATAACATCTGTTATAAATATTTAATTCTTAAAATCAATATAAAATTTACATATCTTTGCTATAAGCATCAAGGTTTTATTTTTTTACCAGTCATTTGATTATTTTCTATTTGGTTTGCTTTTTCTGCTTTGAGATGATCTTTTAAAATATCAAAACATAAAACTACTTGCTCTTTGATGCACATTGATAGATAATTTTTATTTTTTAAATGATTCATAATAAAATTCTGATTTTCAGATAAAAAATCATTCAAAGCATAACCATCATCATTCTTAATGATCATAGCTAATTTATGTTCTGGAAGAATAAACTTGATTCATTCATGCCTTTTATGAAAAATAAGCCGATATAATCATTAATTTTGCTCTAAGTATTCCTTCATTTTTTTAATATCATTGTTTTCTAAAATTTCTTTTTTCATATGTTCCCTATTATTAATTTTAAGATTGTTTTTTTATACTAAACTATATTAAATCTTAAGAAGATAAGATATTTGTCTTTTCATTCTTTTTTTTGATGCATCAAAGGAGCAGTTATTTGATTCTTTCAAAGTTTATTTATTTTAACATATGAGTGATTTAAATACCAGTCCAAAATTTAACCTTACTTGACAAAAGCTATATATTGGAATATTCTTTTTTTTAAAAGGAATCATATGAAAAAATATTTTTTAATCATATTTTTAATGCTTTATCATTCATTAGGAGTCGCCGAAAAAATAGATGTCAAATTTTCTCATAGTATCTATCTTGAACAAAGAGTTGCTATTATGAAAGGATTGGGAAAGCAACCTCAAGTGCTGAATATTTCTTGGTATACACCATCTTATGAATCTTCTGATGTACAAGCATTGATGATTAAAACCTTGCCGCTTTCTAATTATTTATCGCAAAAAACTGGTTATTTAACTTTAATAGAAAATAACACATCTGAGAAAATAGTACCAAAAAATTTAGATTTTGTATGGTCAAATATGTTAGGTGCAGATATTTTAATTAAGCAAGGTTGGATTCCATTGTTAAAAGAAGATGTGGGAGATTATCCTGTTTTAGTGGGCTTATCTGGATTAAATGTTAAAAATTTTGCTGATTTAAAAAATAAAAAAATTGTCACATCAATGGAAGTTAATCATTACTATTTTATGATGTACAGCTTACTCAGAGATGGTGTTTTATCCAGTGGACAAGATTTTGAAAATTTTCAAGGTGTAAAAATCAATGAAAAAGAATTATATGAATTTTTATTAAAAAAAAGAGCAGATTTAATTGTGATGAACAAATCAATTGCAGAGAATATGGTGTTAAAGAATACTGATTATAAAATCATTTATGTTGGAAAAAAATCTATCGGAAATATTTTATTGGCAAATCCTAAAGCTTCAGTAGATAAAATGAATTTTGTTAAAAATGCATTATTATTAATCAATGGTGTTGATGATAAAAATATTTTAATGAATTTTCAATATTCACAAAGTATTAAGCCTATTTATGATACAGATGTGATTCTAATTACTGATATTTTTTCTCTATTAAGAAATTATAAAAATTTTTAAAAAATAAACATTTTTTAAAAAAATATGCTATAATGAAAAAAATGAAAGATTATAAAGATTGACAAAAAAAATTTTTGTGTTATTCTGTCTTTCTCTCAAATAGGGGGTTCTATGTTAGAAGATATCATGACTTCAGTCATTCAATCCATCATCGATGGAGCAAACAGCATCAGTGCTTTAGAAGATGCAACTGGTTTTACAGAATCAGAAATGGTAAGACCTTTAAAAATGTTATTAGAAATTGGTATTGTTGTTGAGTCTCAAAAAAAATATGTTTTAGTCAAAAAATTAAAAGCAATTCAAGTTGCAAGATTGGCACAGTTAGGTTTAGATATCAATGTTTTTGATACTTATTTTTCAGTTGATAAAAAAGAAAAAAAACTTGCGTTAGATATTGCTGGCCAGAGTGAAAAAATTTCACAACTTGATGTTTCTAAAAGAAAACCGTTGATTCAAAAAAGAGCTTATCTTGGTATTTCTAAAACAGATGATATCACAGAGAACTTATTTTTGATGTATGAGACTACCAATCATATGCTTGTAGAGCATATTGAAAAAATAAATGACCCTTATTTAAAAATGATTTTAGATCTACATCAGCAAGCAGAGCAAGCATTGCAAAATCATTTAAAAAAATAAACCGTTGGTTGATTTTTTAGTTCATTGAAGTAAAAAAACTGAAGTATTGTTGACTTTAATAAAATACTTCAGTAAATGATATCATGTTAACAGGATTTTTATGAGTAAAGAAAATACAAATACAAAAAGCTCTAGAAAAACAAGTAAAAGTAAAACAAGCTCTGTTGTTGTTTTGAGTCAAAAGTTTTTTCAAACTTTATATTATCAATCATCATTGATCTTCATGATGTCTATTGCTACTACAGTATTTTCTATTATTTTTTATCTATTTTTGTCCAATAAGCCTGTAGAGCCACAATATATTTCTATTGATGATACAGGTAGATTATTTCAGCCAGCACCTTTGAATGAATGTAAACATGAGTCAGAGGTCAAGAAGTTTATGATAGAAGCTGTTAAAAGATTGTATAAATACGATTATATTAATTATAATGATCAAGTCATGCAAGCAAGTAATTATTTTACAGAAAAAGGCTGGAATGCATATGTGGAGCAACTCAGAAAAGAACAAACTATCGAAAAGGTAAGAGAGTCTCAATCAATCGCTTCAACTGATATTACTTCTAATCCTTTTGTATTGAAGACTTATCAAGTCAATAACGCTTGCGTAGTAGAAATGCAAATGCCTGTTAATATTAATTACACTGGCACGAATTTACAAAATAGTTCAGGTGATTTGTTTGCTAAAATTATTCGAGAAGGAGTTGATAGAAATCCAGAAGGATTAGCTATTGACACATTAATATATGTAGAGAAAAGAATGGGGAGATAAAATATGTTTGGACTTGGGAAAAAAACTCCAGAAAATGTAAAATCAAAGTCAAAAGAGTATAAAGAAAAAAATAAAATTAAAGAATATTACTCTAATCCTGCGAATTTGTATCATAAAGATTTATTAAAAGAAGAAAAAGAAGCTCTAGAGAATGTGTACGGTGATTTTTATCAAATTCATGAAAAAAAAGATGATGATTATATGTCGATTAAAAGAATTGAAATATCTCGTAAGTGGGCAACTAAATTAATTAAAGCTGCATTATTTTTTAATGCTTTATCTATTGTTTGTTTTATTTGTACAATTGTCATTGTGTTAAAAAAACCCGGCCCTGAATATTATGCAACAACTCCTTATGGAAAAGTTTATCATTTAAAGAAATTGCAATAAAAAAAGGAATATTTATGTTTAAATCTGTCTTAACATCATTAGACCCAGCTCATAAAGATGAGGTATTGGAAAAATTAGAAAATGAATCAGCTATGCAAAAATATTGGTTTTATTTAGGTGGTGCTATTGTGTTGATGTTTGCAACTATCTTAATCAGTGTATTTACCATGTTGAAAAGTAGAGACAATGCAGCTCCCCCTACACATATTGTCAATAGCAAACAAGAAATGGTTGATGTGGTTACATTACCTTATCCTCATCAATCTATTGATTCTATTATTCGATGGACACAAGAGGCTATTATGGCGTCTTACACTTTTACATTCTCAAATTATGATAATGAAGTTGACGCTGCTGGTTATTATTTTACTCCAGAGGGATATACACAATATCTTAATGCTTTGGAGGCAGGCAAGTTTCGAGATGAAATTATCAATAAACGACTCTTGGTGTCTTTGGTGCCCATTCAAACTCCTGTGCTGATTAATAATGGATATTACTTTGATACAGAATATTGGCAGTTCGGATTTTTATCAGTGGTAAGTTATTATGGGGGTAAAAATGTACCCCCTCAAAAACAAATGGTTCAAGTCACCGTTGTGCGAGTACCATCACATCAAAATCATAAGGGATTAGCTGTTTCAGAGTTTAATATTGTTCCAGCAAATTAATTAAAAATTATTAAGGATCATCATGGATACAGACAAAACAACTAAATATGATAGAAAAAAAACAACGACAAAATCTCATATGTTAATCTTGATGAGAAATCGTTTTTACTATTCTCTATACAGGCATGCCACATTAATATTCATCGTTTCGGTTTTGACATTTTTAACATCTGCTACATTTTTATACCTTTTATCTAAAAAACCAGTAGACCCTCAATATATTGTCGTTCATGAAGATGGTAAATTGATGACTTTAACACCCATCAATGAATGTAAATCTGTTGAAGAGATGCAAAAATTCTTAATCAGAGGGGTCAATAAAATATATAAATACAGTTATGTCAATTATAGTGATGAAATCATGTCTGGAAGTTATTATTTTACAGGAGATGGTTGGGGAGGATTTTTAGACCAATTGTCAAAATCCAACACCCTTGCAGCAGTTAAAGATAATCAGTGGATTGTAAGTGTAGAAATTACAGGGACTCCTCAAGTCTTGAAGCAATATGATGATGGAGAAAAATGTGTTACAGAAATGAAAGTGCCTTTAAATGTTTTATTTATTGGTAAGTCAGGACAATCTTTAACAGGTGATTTATTTGCTACTGTTGTCAGACAATCTGTCATTAATAACCCTGAAGGATTAGGAATTCAATCTATTACGATGATTCAAAGAAAATTATAAAAATCATTTATAATATCGTTTAATTTGGTAACGAACACTTGACAATTGTATAAAAATTGTTCACACTTGAGCAACTTAAAAATGGTGAAAATATGCAACGTAAAATAAATTATCAAAAAAATAAATTAGCAATCAATTTAAATTTGGCTGCTGCATTTATCTTATTGAGTGCATCATCTGTTTATGCACAAAATCAAAATAATCAAGGTCAAAATAATCAAGGTCAAATGGTGATGCCTGGACAAAATGCTAAAAGCAATGCAATTACTCCTCAGCCTGCAAACCCATTTGGTACTGTGCCGCAACAACAAGCTACTAATCAACAAGGTATTCAATATGGTGGTCAAAATAACTTGAACGGACAAGTTCAATTACAAGCTCAGCCACAACAATTACCAACAGGTTTACCAGCAGATTATCAACAACAATTACAAATGATGAATCCTGGTGCTGTTCAACAAGTCAATCCAAATATTGATAAGGAAGTTGGACCTGTTATGAATTTACTCAATACTGATAATAAAAGAATAAAACAAGTGAAAAAAGATATGTATGACAAGGGACGAGTGCTTAATGAAGAGCCAATAGGAGATCCTAATTCAGTAAACGATACCATTGCTGTCAACTTAGATGCTAGAGCTGTGACGCCTGTTATCAGATTATGGAAAAACAGAACAACGACCATCACACTGACAGATATGAGCGGTCAAGCTTGGCCTATTGTGAATTATGATGGCTTGCCAGATGAAGATTTTGTTGTCAAAAGACTTGATAATCCTGCACCTGATGGCTATGTCTTATCTATTACTCCAAGGGGGCAACATGTTAGAGGAAACCTTCAGTTGATCTTAAAGGGTTTAGCAAAACCAGTCAATCTTCAGTTTGTAACAGGTCAAAAAACAGTAGACGGTGCTAAAGAGGTGAGAATCAATGCAAGAGGGCCAAATACACAATTAACAGGTATCTCCTTACCACAAGGTATTGATTCTGAATTATTAAATGTATTGCAGGGAGTAGGTCCATCAAGTGCAAAAGCTTTAACAACATCTTCAAATGGATTTCAAGCATGGTTATCTAGAGATGGTCAATCATTGTATGTCAGAACAAGATATAAAATCATGGGTCCAGCATTTGAAAATTTTTCAGGAAGTCCTGAGGGCATCAATGCATATAAATTACCAGCAACTCCAGTTATTACTTTTAAAACTGATAACGGAAAATTTGGTGAAGTCACCATTAATGGTTTATAATCAGTCAAATAAAGAAATGAGGTTATCATGAGTATATCAAATAATTCTAATAAAAGTCAAAAAAGTAAATTAATTATGTATGCAACAGGGGGGCTTGCCATTGTTGTTATTTTGGCAGCTTTTGCTTTATCAAAAAAGCATCAGCCACAACCTTTAGCATCAGGTGCTAACTTGGGTAATGCTCCTAGTGTTGAAGCAGCCCCTGGCGCAGCTTCAAATCCAGATTATGTTAAAAGTGCTGTTAATCAAAACATTAATGAAGGTAATCAAGCGTTGCAATCTGGTCAAAGTTATATGCCTCAACCAGTCAATTCAACATTTGATACCAACTCTCCATTAAATGCAATTGAAAGAGACCGTCAGAAAGCACAAGAAGAGCTTGATTTAAAAAACAAAATGGAATTGCAAGAAAAACAGCGTTTAATAGCTGATGAAACTGCCAAACAACAGTTGATGTTAAACAATCAACCTCCTATTGTTAACGCTGCACCTGTGATGGTTAATGGTGTATTGCCAGAGCAAAAAAAGAAAAAATACACAGAAGATGATGCTGATCTAATCTCAGCTGTATTGGGTGTGACAAAGGCAAAACTACCTTCAAGTGAAACTGATTTTAAAAATCAGTCAGCAACATCTTCTAATAATTTAGGTAACACAGTCAATGGTATGAGTCAAGGTAATGTGCAAACGACTCAAATGACTGAACAGAGAAAAGCTTTTGCTTCAGCTGGAACAATTTATAATGCTGTTTTGGAAACTGCTATTAATTCAGATGAACCCGGTCCTATTTTGGCAAAAATTGTATCAGGACCACCTGAGTTAAAAAATGCTAGACTGATTGGTACAATGAGTGTGGTTGGAGAAAAAGTTCTACTTGAATTTAAAACAGCTAAATTGCCAGGAAAAACAAATAGCATTGCTTTGAACGCTGTAGCAATAGATCCTTCTTCAGCTCGAACAGCATTTGCTTCAGATGTTGACCATCATTATATGTTAAAGTATGGTGTTTTATTAGGTGCTGCATTTATTTCAGGATATTCTGATGCATTAGCGCAACAAAATCAAACGGTAGTTACATCACCTAATGGTACAGTGGTCACTCAGACAGGACGAAAAACATCTAGTGAAATTAATAGAGAGGCTTTAGGTTCAGTAGCTAAAGAATTCGCACAAAATACCAGAAGTGAATTTGCTAACATCAAACCAACCATTAAAGTTAACTCTGGTGTGGCAATGGGATTGCTCATGATGAGTGACTTGCATTTAGATGGACAAAACGCACAATAATATAAAAAGCTCTTTTAAGAGCTTTTTATTATAAAATAATTGAATATTGTTACAATAAATATCTTTTCAAATGAAAATTTTATATGTATAATGAAATAATTGAAAAGATTAAAAAAAAATTAATTTGTCAATAAAAATACTTGATTTTGCTTTTTTTTATTATATTTCATTTAAAATGATGATAAAATAAAAAAATCTATTGACAAATAATATAAATCTTATTAGTTTATCATCGATAAAAAAGGAATGAGTATGGCAAAGACAACTAAAAATACTGAAGATAAAGAATTAGCTGACTTAGAAGCAACTTTTGCAACTGATGACAGTCCGATGACACAGTTTACCGAGGAGGGAACTGCCGAAGCTGAACAGGGAGCGCAAAAAGATGAGCCTAAAAAGAAATCATCTAATTTGATGATTTATGCCATTGGTGGAACAATTGCAGCTGCTTTAATTGGTTATAAAGTCATGGGGGCTATGAATGCTCCTCTTGCTGTACAAGAGCCTGAGCCAAATCAACAACAAGTCGCTCAGCAGCAAACACCTCCTCCAGTTATTCCACAGCCCGTACAACAACCTGAAACAAATCAACAGCAGCCATTAGTAACAGGTGCAGAGAATGTACAACAAGGCAATACAATGATGCAACCCCCTGCAATTGATTTGAATGCTTCACAAAATCAATTAAATGCTGCTCCAGTTGTCAATCCTAATCCTGTTGTACAGAATAATCAAGTGCCTGTTAAACAAGCTTTACCTAATAATGCCAATAGTGTTGCTGGTATTGATGAACTCAAAAATGCGTTTAATGCACAAAATACAGAATTTAAAACTGTTTTAACAGATGTAGGTAATCATCTTGATAAAATTGATGGAGAGCTGGCTAAACAACAAGATGTGAACAAGGGTTTTGATAAAAGAATTACTGCTCTTGAAAAAGGTAAACCAAGAAGGGTTGCATCATCATCTAACTCTTCATCAAGAGTAAGTTCAAAACAAAAACAGGGAGCTATTTTAGTTGATAAATCAAATCAGGCTAACCATAGAGCAAATTTTGAAATGCAAGAAAAAGAAGTCGTGACTCCTACAAGAATGGTAGATAATACACCACAGCCAAAATTAATGAGTAATTCCAATCAAGCAGGTTCAGAGCCTATGAGACAATCAGTGGCTTCACTAGAAGTGCATACCATTTACTCTGGAAGAGTATGGATTAAAAATTCAGATAATACGTTATCAACTTATGCAGCTGGTGATACATTGCCAACAGGTGAAGTTATTAAATCAGTTGATAATGAAAAGTTAGAAGTTAAAACAAACAGAAGAGTGATTAGGGCGCAATAATTTTTTTGAAATTATAAAAAAGAGAAGATTATTTCTTCTCTTTTTTTTGTTAAAATATTTAATTCATGATAAGTTATTTTTGTAAAAAATACATACTTATATCAAATAGATAAAATTTTTCATGGATATTTTTTAATAACCTGATGGTGTTATTTTCTTTTTTTCGTTAAAAGGTTAACTTTATTGATAAATTATGTTGACAAAAAATAAAAAATTGATAGTTTATATAAGATATAAAAAGGATTCTTATGTTGAAAAAATGGTTATATATCTCATTTATATTAACAATTGCTTTATTGCCTGAAATTTCTTTTGCTCAAACCAATATTGGTACAATGTTTGCAAATTTTAGAACATCTGCTCAAGCACTCACTGTTTTGATTCAAACAACTGCTTATGTCATTGGTGTGGCTTTGGTTATAGGATCTGTTTATAAATTATCTCAAATGTCAAATGCACAAGGGCAAATTACTTTTAAGCAACCATTGTTTATGTTTATTTCAGGAATATCAATTTTTGCTTTAACAGGTGTTGTGAGTATTGCATCTCAATCTTTGGCAATGGGTACTGGTCCAGGTGCAATACTATTGCCTACTGGTGGGGGAATTACGGCATCTACTGGTGCAGCAATACAAGGTATTTTAATTTTTATTAGGTTGGTGGGTTATATTGCATTTATTAGAGGCTTCTTATTACTTAATCAATATGGACAAGGTGGGCAAGGTGGACAGGGGGCACTCGGAAGAGCATTGACTCATATTGCAGGTGGTGCTGCTGCTATCAACATTCAAGTGACTGCCAAAATACTGGTTAATACATTTGCACCAGGATTGCCTCTACCATTTTAAAAAAATAAATCATCTAAAAAGCCATAAAAATTTATGGCTTTTTTAATTTCATCATCAATTTTACCATAGGTGAAGATTTCTCATGTCTCAACAATATATTGGACTCAGTAAAATGGGTCATGTATAATTTTTTCCCAGATATCAATCATGATCTATATATGATGACATGCAAGTCATCATGGAGCTTTTTTAATATGTATAAATAGACAATCATGTTTTATTCCATCATCAGCATTGAAAGCCGATGGTGAAATATTTACAATTTACCAAACTATCGTTGGTAAATTAAACGTAAGTGAAGGCTTACCTCATGATTTTAAAGATTCACGACTTATCTGTGAGCATGGCAGATGGTTCCTTTTAAAGTCTTACCAAAATCTACTCATAACCAAGGTAGAATTATAGCTTTAGATCCAGGAGTTAGAACCTTTTTGATAGGTTTTTCAGAAAGTCGTGTATTTAAAATAGGTCAAGAGGATTTTTTAAGAATTGCTAGATTATGCAGTCATATGGAAAAATTGATTTCCAAGATATCCAAAACTAATGGTCATAATAAACAAAAAATTATGACCATATACTCATGCCTAATTTTGAAACAAGCGATATGGTATTGAAATCAAGTCGTTCAATGCTAACTTAGTCTTTCTTTCAATTCACTCAAAGATTGGAGTCAAAAGCCACAGAATTATATAAAAGGGTTTATCGTGGAAGCGAAGCTTATACCAGTAAAACCGCAAGTTGAACAGGAGAAATAAAGAATATATCATCAGCCAAAAAAATAAAATCCAAAGGGATTGTCATGGATAGAGATATCAATGGTGCACGCGGGATATTCTTGCGTGCTTTGTTAGATAGCCCTCTGGATTGGATTATCCAATCTTGTAGTTGTCACTTTAATTAACTTTAGTTAGTTTTAGTTATCAATTTTCTATC
>JACCDV010470529.1_pt1 | contig 13991 bp, 9 predicted proteins | sample 7446131 | NCBI WGS metagenome assembly JACCDV01 (sample SAMN15323448, study PRJNA562643) | freshwater metagenome | isolation source: river surface water | place: USA:Blue River Watershed | collected 2017-08-17 | reverse complement strand
GGGGCAACCTCTCCGTTTACCTGACTGACGGTCCGGGTGAATTTGACTCCGTCTTCATCGATATCACCAAAGTGGAAGTGAAAGTGGACAATGATTCTCTTCACAAGCACCACGATGATCATGGAAAGAACGACGATGACCGTGATGACCATGAAAAAAGGAAAGATGGATATGGTGAGTGGGTTGATATCAATTTCACCCCAGCATTGATTGACGTATTGAGCCTCAGAAATGGTGTGGAAACCAAACTCGGTGAAGCCAATATCGCTGCCGGTACCGTGCGCAAGATCCGCATCACATTGGGCAGCCGCAACAGGGTTGTTAAGGATAGTGTTTCCTATCCGCTTCAATTGAAAAACGAGACCAACAATCTCTTGTACGTAAAATTATTCAACAACCACAGGCAGCGTGGAGCAGACAGCAGCACCAAGGTTTGGGTTGACTTTGATATCGCCAGGTCTATTGAAGAAAAAAATGATACAACTTTTTACCTGAGACCGGTATTGCGTCCTTTCTGTAACGCCAATTTTGGTGAAGTGGAAGGTGTTGTATTGCCACTTGAAGCTAAGGCGGTTGTCAGAATCACCAATGGTGCAGGATACGACGGTGTTGCATTGCCCAACAGGGAAGGAAAGTTCAAACTCCGCGGCCTCGAAACAGGAACCTATACCGTGACAGTGGAAGGATTGGCTCCATATATCAAGCAAACAATCTCTAATGTAGCGGTTACAAAAGGTAAAGAAACCAAGCTGGGAACCATCACCCTCAAAAAATAAAATGGGATTTTGAAAGTTAAAAGGAAGGCCGTCATTGAGACGGCCTTTTTTCATTTATTGCCATGCAAAGTCTTTCCTGTTTTAAGTCCTGTATGCTTCCCATTCTCCAAAACCAATCCGCCATTGACCCATACATGGGAAATGCCGGTGGTGAATTGATGGGGTGCTTCAAAAGTTGAATTGTCTCGAATCTTATCCGCATCAAGAATCAGGATATCTGCCATTTTTCCCTCCAAAAGCAATCCCCTGTCGCGCAGATTGAATTTGGTTGCTGGGAGGGAGGTCATCCGGCGGATCGCATCCTCCAATCCAATAACCTGCTGATCACGCACATACCTCGAGAGTACGCGCGCATTGGTGCCATATCCTCTGGGGTGCGGACGGCCCTTGCCATTGCTTACACCGGCATCGGCGGCGGGCATGTTGAAAGGGTATTTCATGAAGTAAACGAGGTCTTTTTCACTCATGGTATGGTAAATCATTTGGGCATTGGCCTTGTCTAACATGTCCAGAATAAGGTTTGCCTCATTGTTGAAATTGCTCTTTCTTCCCAGCATTGTGTTGATTGCTGAAATGCTTTTGCCATTGTAGGTGGTATCCGGTGCAAAGGATGCAACTACAGCATAATTGTAGTCCTTTTGTTTGTCGCGCAACTGAGCCTCCTTCATTCCCGCCAGGATTTGCTGGCGGATAGCTGGATTTTTCATCCTGATGCGGAGGGAATCAAGCCCTCCTTCCAAAGCCCAATCCGGCACGCGCACAGCCAAGTTGGTACTGCTGGCTGTATAAGGATACTGGTCGATGGTAACATCCAATCCTTCTTTCCTGGCGGCGTCCACCATGCCCAGGGTTTCAGATGATCGTCCCCAATTGTTTTTTCCCGTTACTTTAAAATGCGATATCTGAACCGGAATACCAGCTTCCCGGCCTATGGTCAGGGATTCACGGATGGCCTCATCCACTTTGTTACCTTCATACCGCATGTGTGTGGCATAAACGCCTCCTGCTGCGGCGGCCACTTTGGCGAGGCTTACAATCTCTTCAGTTGGAGCATACATGCCAGGCAGGTAGATCAATCCGGTGGAAAGTCCCACAGCCCCATCCTCCATGGCCTTGCGGGTCAGCGCCTCCATCATTTTCAATTCTTCAGGTGTTGCCTTCCGGTTTTCCAATCCCATACCCAACCTCCTGATGGTGTTATGCCCTGCCAATGCTGCCACATTGATGGAGGTCCCCATGCTATCGATTTTACGCAGGAAGTCACCAATATCATCCGCCCCACTGCCGCAGTTGCCCGTGACCACAGACGTCACACCATCGTAGATATAGTTGTCGGCAGTAGGCCTTTCAAAGATGCTGCCTTCGATATGCCCATGCACATCAATGAAACCCGGGGCAACAATATTGTTCTGGGCGTCTATCCTTTTCACCTGCGGATACCGGGCAATCAGTCCCTTGGCAACGGCCATGATGCGATTACCGCGGATGGCCAGATCAGCTTTAAACCAACTGTTGCCGGTACCGTCAATAATCCTGCCATTGGTGATGATGACGTCAGGCTGTTGTTCCTGCGCTGAGGTGATTATCGGTAACAGAAAGGCAGTCAGTAGCGTGAGTGAACGCACAATGGCAAATGCTTTCATGGCTTTGGGGGGGTTTATGGGGTGATACATGATAAATATACGATGGTTCAGCATTTTCCGTTGTTGAACAACAATTTGTCTTCTCTGTAATTTTAAAGACCTTTGATTTATGTCAATCAGGATTTTTGTCACGGGCGGAACCTTCGACAAGGAATACAACGAACTGAACGGTGAGTTGTATTTCAAAGACACCCATTTGTATGAAATGTTGCGTTTGGGCCGGTCAAAGTTGGATGTGCAAATCACCACCCTGATGATGATGGACAGCTTGGACATGAATGATCAGGACAGACAAACCATTGCAAAAGCCTGTCTGGAAGTGCCGGAAACCAAAATACTCATCACCCACGGAACGGATACCATGCCTGCCACTGCAGCGCTTTTGGCCGGAATGGTTAAAGACAAAACCGTCGTACTTACCGGTGCCATGGTGCCTTACAAGTTTGGCAGTTCAGACGGATTGTTTAATCTCGGCAGTGCGCTGGCTTTTGTTCAGACCCTGCCACATGGTGTTTATGTAGCCATGAATGGAAAAATCTTTGAAGCGGAAAACGTGCGAAAAAACAAGGCAAAAGGTGAATTTGAAAGCATCAACCAACAAAACAAATGACAATATGAAAAAAATGGTTTTCTCCCTCCTGCTCATCGGATCGCTCGCATCCGTATCTGCACAGACCAAAGATGAAAAATCTGTTGAAACAGCAACCTCACAACTCGTTAAAGCCTTGGAAAGCGGGATCCGTGCTGATCTTGAAAACATAGCTTCAGACCAGTTGAGTTACGGGCATTCCAATGGACTCATAGAAGACAAGGCAGCTTTTGTAGAGGCCATTGCCAGTGGCAAATCTGATTTTGTAAAAATTGATATCAGCAAACAAACCGTTGCTGTCAGCGGCAAAACGGCTATTGTTCGGCATCGCCTCGACGGGGTCACCAACAACAGCGGCACTCCCGGTGAAATACACATCAATGTGCTAATGGTATTTAGGAAGGAAAACGGAGGCTGGAAGTTGTACGCCAGGCAGGCTGCTAGGGTGATTTGATTATGCAACAGGAGGGATGAGGGATGAGGGATGAGGCACTAGGCACAAGGCACGAGTTTCTTTGCATCTAACAGATTAAGAAAATACTGGTTGCAAGTTTAGTTTTGAAACTCATAAAAAATAAAACAGGGAGCCGAATAGTTTGAACTATTTGAACTCCCTGTCTTTATTAACACTAGTGCCTTCTGCCTCGTGCTTTACTTTTTCTCCAGCAACTTGAAAAACTGGTCGAGCTGTGGCAGGATGACAATGCGGGTTCTGCGGTTGGCAGAGCGACCAGCTTCAGTGGCGTTGTCAGCAATTGGCTTGTATTCTGCACGGCCGGCTGCAACCATTTGCGCTGGATTCATGCTGTACTGCTTCTGGAACAATCTTACAATGGTTGTAGCACGCTTAACGCTGAGATCCCAGTTGTCTTGCAAATCCTTGTTGCCGTTGAGAGCAACATTATCGGTGTGGCCTTCAACCATGAATTCGATATCCGGTTGGTTTTTCAACACCAGAGCAACTTTACCCAAAACCGTTTTGGCATTTTCACTCAAATCAAAGCTTCCTGTTTTGAACAGTACTTTGTCGGAGATGTCAACATAAACAACACCTTTGTCAACTTTAATATTGACATCCTGATCGTTCAGGTCGCCAATAGCACCTTTGAGGTTCATCACCAAAGCCATGTTCAAAGAATCTTTCCTGGCTGCAGCAGACTGGATGGACTGGATATAAGAATCTTTGGCACCGATATTGTCGAGTGACTTTTTAATGCTTTCAGCCTGTGAGGACGAAATTACTGAGAGGTCTTCGAGTTGCTTGAGGGCAACGTTATTGTTCTTTTTCAGGAGTTCGACCTGCTCCTTCAATGAGCCAATCTGTGCTTCACGCTGGGCGTCTGCAATGGCGCGCTGGCGCTCGAGTTCAGCCTTTTCGTCTTTGCAAGCCTTTGTTTCCTTTTGGGAAGCAACAAGTTGTTCATTCAAACCGGCATATTTGTCTGTCAACGCCTGGAATTTTTTGGAGCTGACGCAAGAAAACAATGAAACTGACAGCAAAAGCGGAAGAACGAGTGATTTACTTTTCATGATGATTAATCGTTTAGGATTGTTGTGTAGCACAAATATAAATTCAGAAAAGGAAAATGATTTGAATAATATTCCTTCAACAAAATGTTATAAATCAGAAAAATACATTTATATTAGATTGATTTTTGACACCGGTTGCTTGCCGGAATTTCTTGTTTGTTTTCTCATGTCTACCCTGCTATTTGTCTAAGTAGCAGGGTTTTTTGTGTTTTTTCACACCATAGGAAGAGAAAAACACTAATATTTTTAGTGGATAAAATGCTAAAAATATTAGCTTGTCATTTCAATTCCCCTTATCTTTACCTCCTTAAAAATTACTCACCATGTCAAATAACGAAAAACTCAAAGCGCTTAAACTGACACTCGACAAAATTGAAAAGGATTTTGGCAAAGGCAGTGTAATGATGATGAATGAAAAAGGTGAAGCGCAGATTGAAGTGGTTTCAACTGGTTCAATTGGGCTGGACAGTGCATTGGGCATTGGCGGCCTTCCCAAAGGAAGGGTGATAGAAATTTATGGACCGGAAAGTTCCGGTAAAACAACAGTTGCCATTCATGTGATTGCAGAGGCGCAGAAGAAGGGTGGCATGTGTGCCATCATTGATGCTGAACACGCATTTGACAGTGCTTACGCCAGGAAATTGGGTGTAGATGTGGATAACCTGCTGATTTCCCAACCCGACTATGGTGAGCAAGCGCTCGAGATTGCTGACAGGCTGATCCTCTCCGGAGCATTGGATGTAGTGGTAATCGATTCTGTTGCGGCATTGGTTCCCAAGGGTGAATTGGAAGGTGAGATGGGAGACAGCAAAATGGGCCTTCAGGCCCGCCTGATGAGTCAGGCTTTGAGAAAACTGACCGCCACCATCAGCAAAACAAATACCATCTGCATTTTCATCAACCAGCTGCGGGAAAAGATTGGTGTCATGTTTGGCAATCCGGAAACAACCACAGGAGGTAATGCCTTGAAATTCTATGCCTCTGTGCGACTCGATATCCGCAGGGCTGCACAAATCAAAGATGGTGATGAAGCTATCGGTAACAGGGTAAAAGTGAAAGTGGTGAAAAACAAAGTGGCTCCACCGTTCAGGTCAGCAGAATTTGACATCATTTTCGGTGAAGGCATCTCCAAAACCGGTGAAATCATCGATATGGGTGTTGAACTCGGCATCATACAAAAAAGCGGCAGCTGGTATAGCTATAACGGAGACAAACTCGGTCAGGGTAGGGATGGTGTAAGACAGTTGATGACCGACAATCCGGAACTGGCCAATGAAATTGAAGTCAAAATCAGGGAAAAAATCAAAGAGATGCAGGCGGCTTAATGCAGTTGCTGCCTGGTTTGGAAGCCGTGTCCCGCTCATGCGGGATGCGGTTTTTTGTTTATTTTCACCATACAACAACAAGCATGGAAAAGAAAAGATTGCTGGATGCGAGGAAATGTATTGCATTGGTGGCGCACGACAACAAGAAAAAAGAACTCATCGAATGGGCAGTCTACAATAAAACTGCATTGTCCAGACATGAATTGGTGGCAACGGGCACAACCGGGAAACTCCTGGAAGCGGCATTGGACAGGTCAATCAAGAAACTGTTGAGCGGACCCCTTGGCGGAGATCAGCAAATCGGTGCCATGATTGCAGAAGGCAAAGTTGATACGCTGATATTTTTCTGGGATCCGATGGAAGCCCAACCACATGACCCGGATATCAAAGCATTGTTGCGTTTGGCAGTAACCTGGAATATCCCCTTTGCCTGCGATCGGGCCACTGCTGATTTTTTGCTTACCTCCCCCCTAATGCATGCAGACTATACCTGCATCATACCCGATTACAGCACCTATATCAAAAGAGACGTTGGAAACCAATAGGCATCATATGAAAAAAACATTCACATCAATTCTACCCCTTGCACTGCTATCCATCACCTTAAACCTCAGTGCGCAAGACACCATCAGCAAAGCAGATGTTTTAGCAGCCTCCAAATTGATGGACATCCAATATACCCAGCAGGAATTGGAAATGATGATGCCTGATCTGCGGGATAACATAATCGATTACAGGAAGATGCACGGACTTCCCTTGCAAAATCATGTGGGTATGAGCATGGCCCAAGTGCTGGTTCCGGATAGGGTTCCACAGCAAAAAATCAAATGGCGTTACGACAAATCAATCAGGATGCCTGAAAGAAAAGAAGATCTTGCCTTTTACAGCATCAACCAGCTGGCGTCTTTGCTGCGTAACAAATCTATCAGTTCCAAGGAACTGACCCTGCTCTTCCTGGACAGGATCAGGAAATTCGGTGACACCTTGCAATGTGTAATTAGCATCACCGAATCGATTGCCATGGAACAGGCCACTCAAGCAGACAATGAATTGCAAAAAGGGATAGATAAGGGACCACTGCACGGAATTCCTTATGGATTGAAAGATCTCTTTGCCGTCAAAGGAACCAAAACCACTTGGGGTGCGCAACCCTACCGCAACCAAACCATTGACGAAGACGCATTTGTCTATAGTCAAATGAAAAAGGCAGGCGCTGTATTGGTTGCCAAATTCACACTTGGAGCACTGGCTATGGGCGACTATTGGTATGGGGGTCGGACAAAAAATCCATGGAATCTGGAAAGGGGTTCAAGCGGATCTTCTGCCGGTTCTGCCTCAGCAACCGTTGCCGGGTTGGTCCCCTTTGCCATTGGCACAGAAACACACGGGTCCATCATCTCGCCCAGCCACAATTGCGGCGCAACCGGATTGAGACCAACATTCGGGAGCATTAGCCGTTCCGGTGCCATGACATTGAGTTGGAGCCTCGACAAGGCAGGACCCATTTGCAGAACGGCAGCAGATGCAGCAACCGTTTTTGCTTTTCTTCATGGAACAGACGGACATGACCCCAGTGCCGTTGAAGCATCATTCAACCTCGACTTGAAAGCCGATGGCAAAAAACTTAGGATTGGTTATGCCGCAAACCACTTTGAAAAGCTGGATACCGCCGGTCAGGAATGGGGAGTGATCAAGGCACTGCAAGCTGCAGGTATCGACCCAAAACCCATGCACCTCCCCGATACAGAAATCTACCGCTTTGATATCATCGGCATGGTGGTAGGTGCAGAATCCGCTGCAGCCTTCGATGCATTTACCCGCACGGATTTGGATGATGAAATGACCAGACAGACAAGAAACGATTGGCCCAATTATTTCAGGGTTTCCAGAACCATACCCGCAGTGGAGTATATCAATGCCAGTCGGCATCGGAGCCTCTTGATGCAGGCCTTCAACAAAGCAATGCAGGATTTTGACGTCATCATCACCCCAACTTATGGAGGCCGTCAGCTGGCAATAACGAACCTTACCGGACATCCCGCTCTCTGCATGCCCATTGGACTAACCAAACAGGGTGTTCCCAACAGCATCACCTTCATTTCCAATCTTTTCCAGGAAGAGGCACTCGTCACTGCAGGACGTTTCTTTCAGGAACAAACACCGCATGATGACATTCATCCGACGCTATTCCGGTAAATAGGCGTTAATTTTGCGGCATGCCCTTCCAATTGCATGCACCGTATCAGCCCGCAGGCGATCAGCCTGAAGCCATCAGACAACTGGTTGAAGGCATCAACAATGGTGAACAATTCCAGACACTCCTCGGTGTAACGGGATCAGGAAAGACATTCACCATGGCCAATGTTATCCAGCAAGTGCAGCGGCCAACATTGGTGCTCACACACAACAAGACATTGGTGGCACAGCTTTATGGGGAATTCAAACAGTTTTTCCCTGACAATGCCGTTGGCTATTTCGTTTCCTACTACGATTATTACCAACCAGAGGCGTACATGCCGGTGAGTGACACCTATATTGAAAAGGACCTGGCCATCAATGAAGAGCTGGACAAACTGCGCTTACAGGCCACCTCTGAATTGCTCAGTGGGAGAAGAGATATCATCGTGGTGGCTTCGGTCAGCTGCATCTATGGCATGGGAAACCCTACTGAATTCGAAAATGGCATTGTACGCATACACAAAGGGCAAATAATCAGCAGACAGGGATTCCTGCACGCATTGGTCAACTCCCTTTACCACCGAACCCAAATCGATTTTAAACGCGGCAGCTTCAGGGTCAAAGGGGATACAGTTGATATCAACCTACCCTATGTTGATTTTGGATACCGCATTACCTTCTTTGGAGATGAAATCGAATCCATCGATACCCTCGAAATCTCCAGTGGAAAAAGAATTGGATCGGTAGATAATGCAGCCATTTTCCCGGCCAATCTATACCTCGCTCCCAAAGAAATCATCAACCAAGTAATCTCCGAAATACTGGATGAATTGGGCAAGCAAGTGCAGTATTTCAAAGACTCTGGAAAATTCATTGAAGCCCAGCGACTGAGCGAGCGGGTGAATTTTGATATTGAGATGATTAAGGAACTCGGATACTGCAACGGGATTGAAAACTATTCCAGATTTTTCGACAGAAGACAGCCGGGAGCACGCCCTTTCTGCCTCCTGGATTATTTCCCGGATGATTTTCTTTGTGTGATTGATGAAAGCCACCAAACCATACCACAGGTCAGCGGCATGTATGGCGGCGACAGGAGCAGGAAAATGGTGTTGGTAGACTACGGATTCAGACTTCCGGCAGCTCTGGATAATCGTCCGCTCAATTTCAATGAATTCGAAAGGATGATTGGTCAGGTTGTATTTGTTTCTGCTACACCAGGAGAATATGAATTGCAAAAATCAGAAGGTGTAGTGGTGGAACAGGTAGTGAGGCCTACGGGCTTGCTCGACCCGCCGATTGAAGTGAGGCCAAGCATCAATCAAGTGGATGACCTGCTCGATGAAATTGACAAAACGGTCAAAAAAGGGGATCGCGTTCTGGTGACCACACTCACCAAACGCATGGCGGAGGAGATGGACAAATACCTGCAGCGCATCCATATCAAATCCAAATACATCCACAGCGAAGTAGATACCCTTGATAGGGTGGAAATTCTACGGCAACTGCGGTTGGGTGAGATCGATGTGCTGGTGGGTGTAAACCTCTTACGTGAAGGGCTTGACCTGCCGGAGGTGTCACTCGTGGCCATTCTCGATGCAGACAAAGAAGGGTATTTGCGGAATGAAAAATCATTGACCCAAACAGCAGGGAGGGCCGCACGGAATGTGGATGGCAGAGTCATTTTTTATGCTGACAACATTACCGGCAGTATGCAAAAAACCATGGATGAAACCGATCGTCGGAGAGCCAAACAAATAGCATACAATCTGGAACACCATATCACCCCCAAAACGGTAACCAAAAGCAAAGAACAGGTCTTTGCGCAAACTGCCGTATTGGATATCAAGGGATATGATGAAAACAGCAGCCTCGCTGCCGTAGCAGAAGATCATGAAAGCAGCAAGGTGGCTGAAGAACAAACCGGGTACACCACCATTCCACAGCTGGAAAAACACATCGCCAAACTCAAAAAAACAATGGAAAAGGCTGCAAAAGACCTGGATTTCATGGAAGCTGCCCGGTTGAGGGACCTGATGTTTGAGGCTAAAGGACAACTGGAAAAAATGCAATAATTTCCTCTGCTGAATTTCCGGTTTTCATTTGTTTTGAATTGGTTAAATTCACAATTCAATAAATTATTGTCATGCGACCGATCTTCCTTTCCCTCTTGGCATTCAACATGCTTTTGTCTTTCCAAACTGCCGCCCAAAAGGTCAAACCCCGACTGAAAGATCTTCCCCTGAACAACCTGGATGCATTCAACCAGGCTGCACCCAACTGGCAAATCATTGGGGATATACAAGGGAGCTTCAGTGATACTGCACTGAATCCATCCAAAGGTACAGGCATCCTTTATAATGCATACAACCGCAATATACAATTCAAGCCTGGACACAACCTGGTAACCCAAATGGAACATGGCGATGTGATTCTTGAATTCGATTTCATGATACCCAAAGGCTCCAACTCCGGCATTTATTTGCAATCACGCTATGAAGTGCAAATCAATGACAGCTGGGGCGTCAAATTGCCCAAGCACGGCGATATGGGTGGGATTTATGAAAGATGGAAGGATGAAAAAGGATATGAAGGAAAAGCCCCCCTTAAAAATGCCGCATTGGCACCTGGATTGTGGCAGCACATGGAAATCTCTTTTCAGGCTCCCAGATTTGATGCTGCAGGTAAAAAAACATCTCCTGCCAAGTTCGTTTATGTCAAATTGAACGGCATAACACTCCATGAACATATTAACGTAAGTGGTCCGACACGGGCTGCTCGCTTCGATGATGAAAAACCCTATGGCCCGCTGATGATTCAAGGTGACCATGGCGCGATAGCCATAAAGAATTTCAAATATGCTCCCCAAGATGAATTGAAAGTTGGCATGAAGGATATCACTTATGCCTACTACGAAAAGACTGCCAAGACACCTGCAGAGGCAGCGAAAACAAAACCTACCAGCCAAGGAAAGACAGCAGCATTGGATGCAAGACTCGCACCTGCAAAAGATCAATATTTCATCCAATTTGAGGGCAAACTGAATGTTCCGGTAAAGGACATGTACACCTTCTCTATGCACTTTTCTGGTGATGGAAGCTTGGAGATTGATGGGAAAACTGTTATTCCCCAAGGTTGGACCCATTTCGGTGGTTTCCCACTGGATGGTCAAGTATCATTGGAGGCAGGAGAACACCATGTCAAATTGTGGGTGAACAAAGATATCAGCTGGTCGCGCAGTGGTTTGTCGCTTTACATTGAAAAACCCAACAGCAGAGCTGTCGCCTTGCATGCGCCAGCATCCATGCCAGAAAGGGCTCCTGAACCCTTGATTGCTGTTCGCGCTGAAAGCAATGCCGAAATCATCCGATCATTCATGAATCATCAGGGAAGAAAATTGACACACGTGCTTTCTGTTGGAGACCCGGCTCAAATACACTACGCTTATGATCTGATGCAGGGTGGCATGCTCCAAATGTGGAGAGGTGATTTCTTGAACACAACAGACATGTGGTACGAAAGAGGTGAGCCACAAACCGCCACACCCATGGGGTCTGCTATAGTTTTGGCGGGAAATTGTCCGGTTTACGACAAAGCCTTGAAAAAAGATTCCATCTCCGATTACCAGTACAAGGGCTATACGTTGAATGCAAACGGGCAACCTACTTTTGCCTTCCAATACAAAAATATCAAGATAACCGATCAGCTGACACCTGCCGAACAGGGCCGGGGTATCAAACGAAATTTGACGGCTTCAGGAGAAGGAAAAGAAAAACTGATGATCAGGATTGCACAAGGCAAATCTATTACACCGTTGGGTAGTGGAATCTATAACATCGGCAATGGCGGATACTATGTTCAAATCAGTCCTGCCCTATTTCCGAAAATAGAAACATTCCTAGACCAACAGGTCTTGCTATTGCCTGCCAGCGAACCCATCCAATATAACCTGATTTGGTAAGAAATTTGGTAAATCATTCAATACACACAAAAAGTAGCTTTCCATGTGCCTCAAAAGAACCCGCATCATCGCCCTCCTGTTGCTGATTGCCAATGTATCCTTCGCTCAGCGCAATTCAGTACAATCAGAAAAGGATTACTATTCACTCAAAACTGTTGCCATACCGGAAGAGGTTAAACTGGAAGAGGGTGGCATTGCCGTGATGCCAGACGGCCGCATTTCTGCTTCTACAAGAAGGGGCGAAATCTGGATTATCCAAAACGCTTACGGTTCGGGTCAGCCACATTTTACCCGCTTTGCATCCGGTTTGCATGAAGTGCTTGGCCTGGCCTACAGGGATGGTGCCTTTTATTGCACACAAAGGGGCGAACTGACCAAAATTGAGGATCGCGATGGTGACGGCAAAGCAGATGCCTACACGCCAATATCCCTGTTCCAACTCAGTGGAAACTACCATGAATACGCTTATGGACCCATATTCGATAAAAACGGAGATATGCTCGTAACCCTTAATGTTGCTTGGGTAGGCTATGGCGACGGGCTGGGCAAATGGCATGGTTGGTTGCTGAAAATCAAACCAGACGGTACTCAGGAACCCATTGCTACTGGTTTGCGTTCACCGGCAGGCTGCAACATCAACAGCCAGGGAGATATTTTTTATGCTGAAAACCAAGGAGATTGGGTTGGCAGCGGACGTGTTACACACCTTGAAAAGGGAGACTTTGCCGGTAATGCTGGCGGATTGAATTGGACAAAAGAACCGGAGTCGCCATTAAAATTGACAAAGGAAGACCTGAAAATTGTTGATAACGGTCAGCCCATGCACGAAGCAGCAAAGAAAATCAAGGAACTCAAACTGCCCGCAGTTTGGTTTCCACACACACTCATGGGCATTTCCACCTCCGATATCCTCGAAGACAATACCAGCGGTGCTTTTGGCCCATTTGTGAACCAGTATTTTGTGGCAGACCAAGGCCATTCCAAAATCATGCGCATGTCTCTTGAAAAAGTGAATGGCAAATACCAGGGAGCCTGTTATCCTTTTTATGAGGGATTTGCATCCGGGCTCCTGCGCTTGCGTTGGGGACTTGACGGATCCATGTTCGCAGGCATGACCAGCCGCGGGTGGGCCAGTACAGGTAAGGAAAATTACGCTTTGCAAAGGCTTACCTGGAATGGTGAGACTCCCTTTGAAATGAAAGATATTCATGCATTGCCTGACGGATTGGAAATTGAGTTCACCTTACCGGTTGAAGCATCCAAACTGAAGAATGCCATGAACTACAACGTCAATAGCTTCATATACAAGTACCACCACCAGTATGGCAGTCCGATCATCAACAACAGGATCCGCAAAATCAAAGGCATCGTTCCCTCAGCCGACGGCAGAAAAGTAAAACTGGTACTTGATAGTGTTATGGAAGGACATATCCACGAAGTGAAACTGGCGGGTCTTGAGTCAACCGATGGAAAGACGCTGTTGCATGATTTTGCTTTCTACACCATGAATAACATCCCAGAAGGACCTCAAACCGAACTGAAACCCGATCAGCTGGTAAAAATGTCACACGCAGGGATGAACCATGATATGCACATGAAATCTCCTGCCAAGACAGTGAACACCATCACAGCAAAACGTAAGCTGACCATGCCAGGTGACTGGGGACAGGCTGATGTTACCATCAAACTGGGCACCAAACCAGGTTTGAAATTTGATATCAACCGCTTTGAAGTCAAAGCGGGGGCTAAAGTGAGACTGATTTTCTCCAACAACGATGACATGACCCACAATGTGGTGGTGGTGGCACCCGGATCCGCAGATGAAGTAGGTAATCTCGCTTTGAAACTGGGATTGAAAGGTGCAGAAATGAATTATGTGCCGAACAGCCCTAAAGTGCTGTTTCATACGAAAATCCTGCAACCCGACGAGATTGAATCCATCTACTTTATTGCTCCTTCAACACTAGGTGAGTACCCTTTCATCTGTTC
>JACCDV011273045.1_pt1 | contig 13994 bp, 9 predicted proteins | sample 7446131 | NCBI WGS metagenome assembly JACCDV01 (sample SAMN15323448, study PRJNA562643) | freshwater metagenome | isolation source: river surface water | place: USA:Blue River Watershed | collected 2017-08-17 | reverse complement strand
TTAATATGATTATAAATTTCTAGAATATTTATATTTTTTAAATTATTAAATTAACTATATCTATTTAATAATACCAATAGTTTACCATCATTATTATTTAGAAAATCTTAATACTAATCACTTTTATAGAGAGTGCATATATTTAAATACAAACAGAGTTTTTGAAGTTATAAATTTAAAATTAAAACTATTATATTATCTTAATTAATACTTAATAATTAAATTTATTGTTAATTGAAATTAAATTAAGAATATTATAAAAAAGCTTTTTGTTATTTTATCTTTAACAATTCAAAATATTTGTTTTATACAGCATTTAAATTTAAATGTTATGCATATTATGATTTTTTCTCTATTTAAATAGAGTTTTAAAGGTATAAATTTGTTATAAATAATAGCGTTAAATTTAAAATAATCATTATAAATATTAATATGATTAAATATTAAAAATTATAAAAATTAAAATAATAATTTAATTAGAATCTGCTATTATATCATTATTATTTGTAGTTGTTTGATTGTTATTTTGTTATTATCATAAATTTTATATGTAATTTTTGATATATTTAAAAAATTTGTAAAAAATAATTCCAAATATTACTAATAAAATAATTAATGAAAAAAAGGTCTCTAAATTATTATCATTATTTATATATTCTAAATATTCCTCAAAACTAATACCTAAATCTTTATAATTTTAATAATCGTTTATTTGTTATTAAAATGTCTTTTATGTATTTTATTTATTAAAAAAAATACTTTTTATAACTTTCCATAAATCAAAAATGAAGGGAAGAACGTAAATTAATATTGGAAGCATACAAAATATAATATTTGATAATATACCTCTATTCATATTAAAATTTATCTCAAATCCATTTATCAATATTTAACCCTATCAAATATTATCTGTATTAATATAGTTAGTTCAATTAGGTCTTGGTCTGTTTGGAAGATCCCTAACTCATTCATTATGTTACTATGATGTTGTATATAAAGGAATTATATCATCAATTATAACTTACGCTTAACATAAAGGACAAGGAATAGTATTGGAACCCTTAGATTATGACCATTCGTATAAACAACTCCAACAAAACAAATGACCACATTTTGTAACAACAGCTTCTTTAGCTTCTTCAATGCATATTTTACATTCCCATTTATTTTCCATTTTTAATTATAATTATAATTATTTAAAAGAGATTTTTATTGTCTATTTTAGATAAAAATCTTTAGTATATTTATCTTAATTAATCAAGATTTTTTTATTTACTGAAAAATTATTTTGAGTTCTCTTTTAAATCATAACTATTACTTTAACTATTTATTTCATCATTTTTGCTCTTTATTTGAAAGATTTTATTCATTATTTATTGATTAATTTAGTTTTATTCCTTAAATAAATCTTAAATATCATCTATTTATTTTAAATATTATTCTTTATTTAATTCTAATTAATTTAATTTTTACTTTTCTTTATCGCAATTTAATTAGTCTTATTTTTTAAAATAAGTATATTACTTTATCTGATCTTTAAAAGCCAATGTTAAATCTTATATCTTGTTAATTTCGTTTTTATATTTATCATTTTACAGCTATCTTTTTTTTATTTAAATATTAATTTAGTTATATTATTATTCAATTAAATTTTAATCTTATTAAATTTTTTATTTATTTTTTAAAATTAAATCTATTTCATCTTATATTTTAAAATTATTTTATTGCAAGTTATTTATTTAATTTTAATATTCGTTTTAAATCAACTCCTCATTATTCAATAAATCTTATTATATTCATAATTAATTTTCTAAATCATTTAATAAGTTTTAAGAGTTCATTATTTTATTTTTATTTTAAATACTAGTATCTTCTTGAGATTATAATTTTAATTCAACAGATTTAATATTCTAATAATTACTTTAAATATCATAATCTAAATCAATAGTGTTTTGATTTTATATTTATATTTATTTCTCAAGCTATTTAGTTTCATATTGAGATTATTTTTATTTAGATTTTAAATTATCTAGATTTAAATTTACTTCATTTCTTAATTTTGTAATTGTTAAAAGTTCTTCTTCTTTTTATTTTAATATTTGTTTTAAAGAGTTAATTTTATATTAATTATGATTTTATTAATCTTATTTTTCTATTTTTAAAAGATTTAGATTATTATCATATGTATATATTTATTATTTTAGTTTATCGATGTTTTAGTTATTTTATTTTATTTATTATATTTAAGAATTTAAATATTAAATAAATTAAACATTATTCATATTATTATAAAAATTTTAATTCTAAATAAAATTTATAAATGGCAAAAGCAGGATAAACATCAATTAACAATAAGAAAAAATCAGCAAAAGAAGCCAAAGATTTAACTTTTGGGTTAAAGAATAAAAATAAATCAAAAAAAATTTAAGAATTTTAAAATCATATATAAAATAAGAATGTCAACTAAGAGAAAGTCTTAAATTAATAATATGAAGAAAAATGATTAAAAAAAGCATAAGAGGAAGAATAAAAACTATTATCAGCTGTTCTTGGAAAAGTTGTACCTAAAAAAGCAGAAGAAACAAAAATTTGCTAATTCTTTAAAGTTGGTTTATGTAATAAAGGTAAAAGTTGCAAATATTCACATGATATTCTAGAAAATGTAATTTCTGAAGATGTTAAAAACTAATAAAGTTTAAGTGATAAAATTGATTTATTTACAGATTAATGATAAATATTATAAAGCTTTAACAAAGATAATATTAATAACTGGGATTAGAAAAAGCTTGAAGAAGTTATTACATTTAATTAAAAAGATTGTATGCAATATGTGAGTAGTAATAAGGTTTGTGAGCATTTTTTGAAAGCTGTCGAAAACTGAATTTATGGATGGATGTGGCAATGTTAAAATGGTGCAAAATGCTAATATAAACATTGTTTACCAGAAGGTTATGTATTTTAAAATTAATAAACGGAAGAAAAGGCAATTTTAGTTAATGATGAATAAATATTAATAGACAAAATTGATTAAGAAAGAAATCAATTAAATTCTAAAACTACACCAGTTACAAAAGAATGATTTGATAATTGGTTAATTGAAAGAAGAAAAAAACTTTAGGCAAAATGAGAATAGAAAATTTTAGATGAAAATAAACTATTAGGATATGGTAATTCAAAAAAGCTTACAGGAAAAGAGTTATTTGAATAATAAGTAAACCTTTTTACGGATGCAGATGATGCAATGGATGCTTATGAAAAATAAGAAATTTAAGATATTGAAGAAGAAAACTATGAAGATGAAGAACTTCCATATTTTGATTAATATTATTTAATTATTATTCTTAACCTAGTCTTTAACCTTATCCCATAAATGCTCTGAATTCATTAAAATTTTATTAATTATTCCTATTATTTTATTCCCTATTCGTATTTACATTTTACCCAAAAAGATTTAAAAATTTGCTTGCTAATTAATTACTATTTATATTACAATATTTTTGGAGTTTCTAAAATTCTTTTTCTACTACTTCTAGGCAGTATTTCTTTAAAATAAAAGTATAAATGCCCCACAATTAATCCCGACAAAGGATTTTTCCAACCCTCTTGAACTAAATCCATAAAAAAATATACAAATATAAAATAAGGAGCTTTTACCTATATTATATAAAATACCTGAAAGCTAGCATTCGGATTAGTTTTACAATATATGTAAGTTAAACTCATAATAAAAGCATTTCTTAAAATAACATATGATCCCCAGTTTAGATATATAAGTATAATCTTTTTAAATTACATAATTTAGAGTTATTAAAATAAAAATCATATATAAATAACAACCATATCAATTTGGCATGTAATGATTTTCTAATGAATTGTTTGTATTATAAAAAAACATCAAATTCATTATAGTGTTTATCTTAATACCTGGTGTATATAATAGAGAAAAAATATATTTAAATGGATTTTTTAAATTATCCGGAACTAGCAATACAAATTCATAAGGTGATACTATTTTTAATGAAATTAATGTTCCAACCAATAAACTTCCAACCAAGATGATTTTTGTCATAGGTTATAAGCTCAAATAAAAATTTTCTGCTTACATGTTATTATAAATTTAAATTTATGTTAAGATAAAATATAATGAATTCTTTAATACTTTTATTTTTAATAATATAATATCTTTGATTATCCTTTTTTGGAATAATAGACAATAATTCGAATTGAATATATAATAATGAACAATTACAAGTTTATCCTACTTTTTAAAAATCGATTTATGTAATTGAAAAAGAAGTTTTATAATTAAAAAACTATTTTAAAGAAATCGTAAATCATTATTTAAAAATATATAGTTTATGTAAAGAGTATGATATTAATAGTAAATTAGATATAGATAAACGTGAATTTTATTCAAGTTTAATAAGATAATGATTGGCATAATAGGATTTGAAAAAGAAATAAATGTCATTAGATTTAAATGATTAGAAATTAAAATATTAATTTTATAAAAATTTAAATCAAATTTAATAGAAATTTACTTAAGATAATGATGAATAAGTTTCGTAACTAGATATACCAAAAAAAAAGAATATAAAACAAATAAGATATGATTCCAAAAATAATTTGCTAAGTGCTAGTAAAGTTAAAAACGAAATAATCAAACCAGAAGAAGATAAAAGTGATATTACATAAAAAATATTTTACTAATTAAGTAATTATATTTAATATTATAATGTAAGATATTAATGATATTTTTAATGAAGAATAGGTTATTAATTAAAATCAAAATCTTAATCATTCATATTTATTTTAAGAAATTTATAATCAAACAGGTATTTGATTTAATTAAAATGCTGATGAAAATATAAACAATTAAATATAATTATTTTATTAAAAATATTAAGAATTAAGCAGAAATTTAAAGGATAAAAATCTTTAATATATTACATTATAAGATGAATTAAATTGAAAAAATAAAAAAATATAATAATTAGAGTTAGATAATAAAAATTTAATTGTATAGCAAAATAATGTATTAAATAATTAAAAAACGGATAATGAAAATAAGAATAAAGAAATTAAAAAATTAATTTAAAAAAATAAAGAAAATGAAATTAATAATCAAAAATTGATAAAAGAGATTAAGTAAATAAAAGATTAGTTTATGAATAAAAAATTTAAAGTATAATTTTAAGAATTATCAAATAACATTATAGAATAGAAAGAAATTAGTTAAAGTAATAATTAGTAGTATTTAATATTTTAATAAAAATTTAATAAAATTTTTAATATATTAAAAAGTTTGTTCATAAAAATCTAAGAATATGTATTAATTCGTTGAAATTATATATCAGAATAAATAAGCTCTTAATGTAATAATAATTTTGAGGATGATTATTTGTTGTTTTAAAATATATAAGATATTTAATAAGATACATGTACTTTATTACATTTGGATAACCTTTAATAGTCTTTAGAATAATTTTTTTAATTTATAAATAACTTTGAATCTTATCTGTCCCATACTTTTAATATATATTAATAAAATTAGGAAGGCTTTTTAATAGAAGAAGAATTTTAAGTTGATAACGAAAAGATATAATAAGTGTGATCTATATGAGATTTATAAGAATTTATAATATAATACAAAGAAATAAATAAAATGCACATGAACATAGAAACTTATTATTAGGATTTTTCTAAATAAATTCATTAAGAATTTAACTAAACAACGATTCAAACTATTAATGATATAAAATAGAAAATATAATAATCAACATAATTTATTTAGTAAAAAGAAAATGAATTAACAAATTAAGAAGAGGTATGAAAACTTATTGATCAATATAATACAAATGAATCTATAAAATAATTATTATATTTATAATTTTATAATATAATTTATGAAAGCTGAGTTGAAATTGAAAATTTGATAAGTATAAAGAAATAAATCTAAAATAATTGATTTATCATCTTTATAATTATATGAATTTCCAGAAGAATTATTAGAAATAGAATAGATTGAATATATTGACTTATCAGATAATTTAATATAGGAAATACCATTTTGGATTTCATAATTAAAATAATTAAAAAATATAAATTTAACAAAAAATAAAATAGAAGTTTTTCCTTAAGAGCTATTATAAATTTATGAATTATTTACTTTAGATGACAACAACTTAATAAATAAAAGTGTTTAATTACTATCCATTGAAGAAAAATAAGTTAAAAATGATTTAAGTTAATAATAAACTGGTATTTAAAATTAATTTTAAACAAATAATTTTTAATTTAACCATTATTTTGACTTAGATAAAATAATAAAAATATGATAAATTAGTTAAGGGGGCTTCAGTTAAATTTATTTAATTAGATATTTAGAAATAAAAATGATTATAAAAGAAGGATTTATTAATTAGAATTAGTTATACATAAAGGATTAAATTGAAAATGAAATTTAAATTCTAAAAAAATTATGACATAAATATATAATAAATATGTATGCTTTTTAACTATAATAAAAGTCTTAAATATTTTTAGAATACATATCAAATGGAACATTATATGATCATATTAAATAAAAATCTAAATTTAATAAAATGAAACTTATAAAAAAAATATTAAAAGCATTTATATTTATGCATTAATAAAAAATATGCCATAAAGATATAAAAGCAACAAATATTTTATTAGATAAATAGCTTTGACCTAAAATAATAGATTTTGGTATAGCAAGAGATTTTTAAAATTTATAATAAACTACTGAAAAGTTTTAAGGAACTTATTAATATTGTGCACCAGAAATAATTAATAAAGGCAAATTGAATTATAAACTTGATATATATTCTTTTGGCATTTTATTGTTAGAAATTTTTTAAATAAATATTTAAAGTTTCCTAATTTAAGATTTATAATATGTTGAATTTTAAGATTTATTAATAGAATAATCGGATATTTTAAAGTCAATAATCTCATAGTGTTTATAATATGATTCTAATTTAAGACCTGATTTTATAACAATTTATTAGAAATTATTTCAAAAAAATTAATTAATTTGAATTTATAATATTAATAATGGGATGTAATTAAAGTACTTAAAAAAAATAAAAATCTTAAAATAATAATTAATAACAGCATATATAAGAATTAGATCCATATACATAAAATATTATAAACTAATTAAAGAAGAATTAATTTTAAGAGATTTAGCTATAAGTATTTGATGATTAAACTATATAGAGTTTTTAAAGAAAGATTGAAATTAACTAATTTATTTTAAAGATAATTTCTTATTTATTAATTATTCAACGATGTTATATATTTCTAAAATATTTTAACTTATTTCTCCTATATATTTGATTTACAAATCTCTAAATGTATTTAATAATTAATTTTCGGATCTAAAATTTGTTTATTAAATAACTATATTAATATTTTTAATAATTAGTCCCATATTTATTAATTGTAATTTATTTCAAATTAATCAATTCATTTTAAACATTTCAAAATAATAATTTCTATTTAAATTGGTTTGATTAATTTTAATAATGATATATTTAAAACAAAATTTAGTATTGTTAATATATTATTTTAATTTATTTATTAATCTTGAATTACATCTTCTATATTAAAGTTTAATACTTTTTGATTTTAAATTTGCAAAAATTGTATTAAAATATCTTAATTTATTTCTAAGATATGTAAAAAGGACTTGTTTATCTCTTATAAAAATAAATCTAAAGATTTATTTAAATATTATTAAATTTTTTATCATATAAGATTTTAATCATTTTTACATTAAATTAGTTCTTAAAGATCTAAACTATCAGTTTTAAATTCTTTATATAAATATATTTAATTATTATTAATTAACTTTATATTATGAGATATATTTAATGCATCGAAATTCGGTTAAGGTATTGGGGTAAAAAGACTGAATTCTTTTATTTAATATTAGTTAAATTAATAAATTAATTATAAAAAGTTTTATTTATCCACCTGGCTAATACTTGAATTATATTTTAATTATAATAAATTAAATCTTAAACTTTCATTTAAAATTAATTAAAGCAAATATTTATTAACTTTTCTAAGATCTAATTTTTAGTTGTTTATAAATTGTTATGTTAAAGTAATTTTTTAATTTATTTCAACAGATGAATCATTTTTATAGATAAAATCTTATGTTTGTTCCAAAGTTAATTAAAGTATTTCTTCAGATTAATTATAAATTAAATAATATGCTACGTAAACTCCATGTATTATTTATACATTTAAAATCAATTACAAAAAACACACTAAATTATCAATTTATTAAAACTCTTAAAATTATTGAATAAAATATATTATTAGAATTATTTAATCATTTATATCATCAGCTATAATTAATTCTAATAAATCTGTTAGATTTAATTGAAAAAAAATGTTTTACCTAAATTAATTAAATCTAATCAAAAGTTAATTAATATTAAAATTACTTGAATATAATTTCTTTAAATTTTAAAGGGAATTTTAATAATTCATAAACTTAAATATATATTATAAAACTAACTAAGATAATTAAGTTTAAAATATTTTATAAATGATAATTTTAACTAAAGATATTGAGGGTATATTAATAGCGGATAATGAATAACCAATAACTAAAATATTAGAATTTAAAGATAAAAAGATCAATAAATCAAAATAATAAAAATCTATTGAAATGGGAAATAATATTAGTTAGATTAGATTAGATAAAGAGAGATAATGAAGATCGGAATTAAAATAGTTGAAGCAATAACTTAATGATATTAATCAAAAAGCAAGAGAAAAAAGAAAATAAAGATTATTAGATAAATGAAAATAAAAATAGAAAAACGAAGAAAAGGGTAACCAATATTAAGTTATAAAAAATAATGATTAATTAAAAGGATGGAGCAAAAAGTCTAAATAATAATTGGTAAAAATGCCATAAGAGTTTTTTGAAAAATATTTGGAAAGTACAAAAAACAAGAAAAAATAATCAATTTATTAATATTTATAAAAATTTCTTATAATTAATCTATGAATTACATGTTATAAATAACTCCATAAGAATTAGAGTTTTTTGCAATGAATGAAAATATATAAATAATTCCTTTGTTTAATGAAGAATCTTTAGATTTAGGACTAGAGTCATATGGACCTTTTAGAATAGATTTTCCAATTTAGGTACCATTATGGTTAGGAGTGTTTTTATTAAAGAAAGGAAAGTGCTAAATATAAATGCCAGATGAATATTCAATAGAAATATTGGAAAGAAAGTTAACATAAGAAAAAAGCCAAGAATAATTGGTTGATATTCCTGATAGAATATTTGAAGTTTTTCATATTATTTATGAAGAAAACGGAAAATTCTTCAACGACTCTGTTAAAGCAAAAAGTTTAATTGAGGACTTAAAATAAGTAAGATTATCGAAGATAACAAATTGTATTAAGAAATTAGAATATAATAGATAATATCTAAAAATTAATAATATAACAACATATGAAATAAATATTATCAAGCCATTATTGGTTGGAGCAATGGATATCAACAATAGTGTAGGAAATCATAATAATAAATAATTTCTTATTAAAATAATATTTTATAAATTTTTATATTTTTTATAAATGCAAATTGAATAACATTATTAAACAGAATATTCTTATCTTTAAAAATATAAAATGAAAAGTCAAACATTAGTATTGAATTAGTATGAATTATTAATAGAAAAATATAATGAGAGAATCTGATAAAATTAAGAAAATTATTAAAATTATTTTAATAATTATTAAAAGAATAAAAACATTATTAATAATTAATAGTAGATAAATATATTTGATAATAAATAACAGGTAAAGAATTACTCATAGATATAAACTTATGAAGATATTTAGCTTTCAAAAGAATTTTATATTGAAGAAAATGATAAAGATAAAAAAGAAATATAACAAATTCAACAATAATTAATATATATAGAAGATGAAGAGAGTAAGAGATAAAGAGAATAAAAAGAATAAGAGAAATATTTAAAAGATTAAGAATTTCTTTAATAAAAATTAAGAGATTTAGAAGAAAAAGAAAGAATATATTTAGAATAATAAAAATTAGAATAATCAAAATAATAAGAATAAGTAAAATAATCGCAAAAAGGTTTAAATTATTAATAACCTTAAGAAGTGAAAAAGATTTAAGAGGTTAAATAAATATAAACAAAACTATTAGGTAAAGGACAATCTCAAACAAATACTGCAAAAATACAAACAACTAAGCTAAGTCTTAATAGAAACAAATAAAATTAATAATTTTTAAATATTTTATTTTTATCAATTTTATATTTAATTAAATTATTAAATAAGAAAATTAAAATTATTAAAATATTTTTATAAATCACTCATGGAGAAAAACTAATAATAAAAAGAAAGAAAATATAATAGAGTAAAGAAAGAAACATTTTAATAAGATAAATAAGTTATAGAATAAGAGGAAACAAAAGAAAAAGAAATTGAATTATAAATAAGTCAGAAAACAAAAGAAATTCTAAAGAAAAATGGCTTTGAAAGTTTATTCTAAATTTAAAGACTTTGTTATTAACCAATATATGAAGGTAAGAATGTAATTGGTTAAGATTAAACAGGATCAGGAAAGACATTAGCATTTTTGTTGCCAGTAATGGAAAAGCTTAGACTCCAATAAGTTTAATATAAATTTCAAAGATAACCAAGAGTATTAATAATTACACCAACTTGAGAGTTAGCTACTTAGATTGGGGAAGTAATTGCTAAAATTAGTTATTCAGAAAAAGAATTCTTAACATTAATAGCTATAGGAGGAATAAGTAAGAGAAATTAAATAGAATCATTTTAAAAGGAAGGAGCTGATTTTATAATTGGCACAGCTGGAAGAATAAATGATTTATTGGAGAATTAATAAATAAATATTTCTAATATTCAAACATTTGTTTTAGATGAAACAGATAAAATGATGGATTAGAGTTTTTATGAAATTATTCAGGATATTTATAATAAGATAAAAGAGAGCTAATAAAATCTTTAAGTTTTATTATTTTCTGCAACAATTACTGAATAAGTTTAAGAGTTTATAAATTGTAACTAAATATAAGACAGCGTTCATATAAATCTTAATAAAGATAAAAAAGAGAAAATTCCAATAAAAATAGAGCATTTTTCTATTTGATGTTAAAGTTAATAAGAGAAAAATGAAAAATTGTAATAATTGCTTAATTCAGAATAAAGTAAATATTTAAAGATAATTTTCTTTGGAAATTAAAAAGAATAAGTTTCATCTATAATTGATAGCAATAATCTATACGGTTGAGCATTGGCTATTCATGGAGATGTTCCTTAGATTTAAAGAGATTTTGTTATAAGATAATTCAAAGAGGGAAAAGTCAATTGGTTGTTTGCAACTGATGTTTTAGCAAGAGGAATTGATGTTGAGGATATTGATTTAATAATAATGCATTCTCCATCCATGTAATTTGAATAATATATTCACAGATGTGGTAGAACTGGAAGAGCAGGAAAAACGGGTAAATGTTTAACTTTTTATTTACCAAATGAGAAGGATATTTTAGAGCATATTTAAAAACAATCAGATATTAAGATTAAAGATATTAAAAACTTTGAAGAATTAGGAATATCGAGTAAAGACGGTATTTATTCTTATTTAGATAAAATATAAGTAAACGAAGAAGATTTATTAATTGCTTAATAATTATTAGAGAATTGTTAGAATTAAAAAGAATAAATCGAATTAATAGCAAAATTAATGCAATAAAACAATTGAATTATATCTTAATAATAATCATAATAAAGCCTTTCATAAGATTAATGTGATAAAAATGTAAGTTTATTTATAACTTATTTTGGACCTTAATAATAACCTGAATAAATAATTTAAGATTTCCTATAAAGAAGTATTGATAAATATTCATTATGAAAAATAAGAATAAATTACTCTTAAAAAACTAATAATTATTACGAAGTAATTTTACCTGTTTATTTATAAGAAATGTTTATATAAATTGGTAACAACATGCATACCAAAATAAAAGTATTAAAAAACAAACCATTAGATTAACGAAAAGAAAAGTTTAATTATAAAGAATTAAAATTAAACTTTTCTAAAGAGCAAAAATCATAATAAAATATTATAAGATTAATAGTTTTTACTTTCGAACAAAATGTTATTCATATTTTATGAGAATTAGCTAAATATCTTTTATATTTAATAAAAATCTTTAATTGATTTATTAGTAAAATCCAATGTTTTAAATTCCTTTTATAAATTATGAATTTCTAATATTTTTGATATTTCAGATTCAATGAATTATATTTTATTAATCAATTCCTTTATTTATTCAACTTTATATTCTATGTATAAATTCTTTTTTAATTTTAATAAAATATTCTCAATTATTTATACTCTTGTTTTCCATAAATATAAATCTGGGTAAATTATTTATATTAATTCTCTTTCTTCATTATTATGTTAAATATACTTTATGAATCAAAAGAATTTATCGTAAAAATCAAATATTTGTTTTTATTCAAATTATCTTTTTTTTAATTCTTTTTCAATAATATTTATCTAATTAATAATAATGTTAAATAAAATTCTAATATTCTCTATTTTTATATTGTTTTCTACTCTATCGTCATTTTCTATCATAAAGAAATTATTGAAAACAACTTTTTCATTTTCTAAGAAATAACTATAAATAGCATTTATTAATATTTTATTATTAATATCTGATTATAACTATTTCTCAGATATAGATAAAATACCTAAGAGTTTTTAGCTATTAAATTTATTTATTTCTAAATTTCCATAAAATACATATATAAGTTTACTTAAATGAAGATAAATCTTTGGAATGGCTATAAAGTATAATTATAGAAAAAGTAATATTTTAATAGTAAGCAATTATTAACTAAAAGTTGAATTATTCTATAATAAGTTATTTTATTAATTTTAAAATAATTATAAAATCTTGCTAATCAATATTGAAAATAAATAATAAGATAATGTGACGAATTCAAACATATTTTTTCTAATAATTTATATTAAATATTTATAATTTATTTTTTAATAGATTTTTTAGTTTAGTTTTTATTTAACAGAAAACATCCATGTAAATGACTAGAAAAATAAAAATTAGAAAAATATACTAATAATTTACATATGATCTGATTATAAGTTTTAATAACAGTAAAAAGATAACTAAGAAAACATATAAATAATTATTATGTTTTTTGTTATTAAATTCAAAATTAATTTTTTGTTCCAATTAAAGATTTCTTTTATAATTTAAATAGAATCTGTGTTATAATATTTCAATTCCCAAATTTCGTTTAAATTTATCATTGAATAAGTTATTTTTAATATAATTGTAAATATAATGCTAAAATAACTTAATTGATTTTTTGAGTTTTTCATAATAAAATTTTAAAGAATTAACAAAAGTGAATATTCTGTTATAAATTAGAAAATAATAAAAAAACATTTTCTTTAAATAATTTCATAAGATATATTCTAAGATAGTTTTTTGTATTCGTCATTGTTTTCAACAGAGTTTTCAATAGTTTTTTAATCAAAGGAAATTTTAGAGATATTTTTGGCAGATTTTTCTAAGAAATTGCTAAATAAAGGTGATTTCTCTTAAATTGTTTGATCTTTATAACTTTTTGGAGTTTTTTAAAAATTAGCTTAAAGGCTTGTCTTTGGTTTTATAGGAGAGTTTTCTTAATTAAGAATTCTAACTTTACTCTTTAATACCTATGGTTATTGTTAAGTATTTTACTATTTATTTACATTGTTTTCACATTTAATATTGCAAAGTGATTTTGGTATAAAAAGTTAGTTATCAATTTCAAAATCCATTTATATATTATAATTTTAATATTAAAATGTTTATATAAATATGGGGTTGGGGTTTGGGGTTTGGGGTTTGGGGTTTGGG
>JACCDV010747920.1_pt1 | contig 13998 bp, 12 predicted proteins | sample 7446131 | NCBI WGS metagenome assembly JACCDV01 (sample SAMN15323448, study PRJNA562643) | freshwater metagenome | isolation source: river surface water | place: USA:Blue River Watershed | collected 2017-08-17 | reverse complement strand
GCAAGCACTACCAGAAGCGTCAGGGTCATCGTCAGCAATACACCGAACTCCAAATCGGTGCGATCGCTGCCTAAGGAGAACAGGTCATGGCACAGAAAAAAGGCGGCGGCTCTACGCGAAACGGGCGTGACTCCAAGCCCAAGATGCTCGGTGTGAAGGCCTTCGGTGGCCAGCTGATCAGCGCCGGCTCCATCATCGTGCGCCAGCGTGGCACCAAGTTCCATGCCGGCACCAATGTGGGCGTGGGCAAGGACCACACCCTGTTTGCACTGGTCGACGGCCATGTGTCGTTTGCCACCAAAGGCGAGCTGAACAAGCAAACCGTGAATGTGACCCCGGCCGCATAAGCCAGGCGCCACACCAGCGAAGCAGCCCCGCGCGTCGGGGCTGTTCGCTTTTTGATGCCCCTGTCGGCGCGGTTGTCCACCGCGATAATGGACAGGCCAGCATCGCGGCGGTCCGCCGCGCCTACCGGATACACCGACCATGAAGTTCGTTGACGAAGCCTTTATTGACATCGCCGCAGGTGACGGCGGGAACGGCTGCGTCTCGTTCCGTCACGAAAAGTACAAGGAATTTGGCGGCCCAGACGGCGGTGACGGTGGCCGGGGCGGTCATGTCTTTGCCGTGGCCGACCCCAGCCTGAACACCCTGGTGGATTACCGTTACTCGCGCCGCCACGAGGCCAAGCGTGGCCAGCATGGCATGGGCTCGGACATGTTCGGTGCGGCGGGTGATGACATCACCCTCAAGATGCCGGTGGGCACCATCATTTCCGATGCCGAAACCGGTGACATCCTCTATGAGCTGCTGCAGCCCGGCGAGGTCCTGACCATCGCCAAGGGCGGTGACGGCGGTTTTGGCAACCTGCGCTTCAAGAGCGCCATCAACCGCGCGCCGCGCCAGAAGACGCCAGGCCATCCGGGCGAGCGCAAGAGCCTCAAGCTTGAACTCAAGGTGCTGGCCGATGTGGGCCTGCTGGGCATGCCCAATGCGGGCAAGTCCACCTTCATCGCCGCCGTCTCCAACGCCCGGCCCAAGATCGCCGATTACCCTTTCACGACGCTGCACCCCAACCTGGGCGTGGTGCGCGTCGGCCCCGAGCAGAGCTTTGTGGTTGCCGACGTGCCCGGACTGATCGAGGGCGCCTCCGAAGGCGCCGGTCTGGGGCACCAGTTCCTGCGCCATCTGCAACGCACGCGCCTCTTGCTGCACATTGTGGACATCGCGCCCTTCGACGAGGCCGTGGACCCGGTGGCGCAGGCCAAGGCGATTGCGGCCGAGCTCAAGAAGTACGACCCCGAGCTGTATGCCAAGCCGCGCTGGCTGGTGCTCAACAAGCTGGACATGGTGCCTCTCGAAGAGCGCGAGGTCCGGGTCAAGGACTTCATCAGGCGCATGCGCTACAAGGGGCCCGTGTACGAAATCTCGGCCCTGACCCGCGAAGGCTGCGAGGCGCTGATCCGCGACATCTACAAGCACATCCGAGCCCAGCAGATCCAAGAACAGGGCCCGGTGGACATCGACCCCCGCTTTGCTGCGCCCCAATAGACGATGAGCACACCGATTTCCGAAGTCCTGCGTGATGCGCGCCGCATAGTCGTCAAGGTCGGCTCCAGCCTGGTGACCAATGAGGGACGGGGCCTGGACGAACAGGCGATTGGCGAATGGTGTCGCCAGATGGCCTTGCTGGCGCAGGCCGGCAAGGAAGTCATCATGGTCTCCAGCGGGGCCATCGCCGAGGGCATGAAGCGCCTGGGCTGGGCCACCCGACCCAGCGAGGTGCCGGCCCTGCAGGCCGCTGCAGCGGTGGGGCAGATGGGTCTGGCGCAGATGTACGAAACCCAGCTGCGCGCCAATGGCATGGGCAGCGCCCAGGTGCTGCTCACCCATGCCGACCTGGCCGACCGCGAACGCTACCTGAACGCCCGCTCCACGCTGCTGACCCTGCTACAGCACCATGTGCTGCCCGTCATCAATGAAAACGACACGGTCGTCAACGATGAAATCAAGTTTGGCGACAACGACACATTGGGCGCCCTGGTGGCCAATCTGGTTGAAGCCGATCTGCTGGTCATCCTGACCGACCAGAAGGGCTTGTACACCGCGGACCCGCGCAAGGACCCGGCCGCCACCTTCGTGCACGAAGCCCGCGCCGGCGATGCCGCGCTGGAGGCCATGGCGGGCGGGGCAGGCTCTTCGCTCGGCAAGGGCGGCATGCTGACCAAGATCCTGGCCGCCAGGCGCGCCGCCGGCTCCGGCGCCTCGACCATCATCGCCTGGGGGCGCGCGCCCGATGCGCTGTTGCGCGTGGCCCGTGGCGAGAACATTGGCACGCTGCTGGTGGCGCAGACGGCCAAGCAACAGGCCCGCAAGCAGTGGATGGCCGACCACCTGCAGCTGCGCGGCTCGGTCACGGTCGATGCGGGGGCGGCACACAAACTTTGCACCGAGGGCAAGAGCCTGCTGCCCATCGGCATGACCGGCGTCGAAGGCGACTTCTCGCGTGGCGATGTGATTGCCATCCGCGATGCCCAGGGCGCAGAAATCGCGCGCGGCCTGGCCAACTATGCCGCTGCCGAGGCGCGCCTGCTGTGTCGCAAGCCGTCGCACGAATTCGAGACGCTGCTGGGCTACACCGCCGAGCCCGAGATGGTCCACCGCGACAACCTCATCCTCAGCCGCTGAGGCAACCGGAAACAGGCCTGCCAAGCCCCGCGAGTGTTGCCGCCTTGCGGTTGTCGGCGTCAGCCGTGCGGGTTGGGGTCGAAACTGGCGCCCGGCGGCAATTCCAGATGCGATGGCCGCTGCAGGTTGGATGGGCCTTCTTGCTCACCGTCCGCACGGTTGCCACGGTTGCCGCCGTTGCGCAGGTAGCGGTTGTGGCGGTCATTGCGCGGCAGGAAGCGCACCAGCTCGGTCAGGGCCATTTCGTAGACCCCGCGCTTGAACTCGATCACCAGATCCAGCGGCACCCAGTAGTCGTTCCAACGCCAGGCATCGAATTCAGGGTGGTCGGTCGCACGCAGGTTGAGATGGTGGTCGCCGACCACCATCTGCAGCAGGTACCAGATCTGTTTCTGGCCTTTGTAGAAGCCGCGGGCATCGCGGCGGATGTAGCGGTCCGGCACTTCATAGCGCAACCAGTCACGGGTGCGGGCCACGATGCGCACATGCTCCGGCAGGAGCCCCACTTCTTCATGCAATTCCCGGAACATGGCCTGCTCGGGACTCTCGCCCCGGTCGATGCCGCCCTGCGGAAACTGCCAGCTGTGGGTGCGGATGCGCTTGCCCCAGAACACCTGGTTTTTCTGGTTGAGCAGAATGATGCCGACGTTGGGCCTGAAGCCCTCACGATCCAGCATAATCAACCCCAATTTTTTCAGTTGAATCCATTATGCACGGCCTGATCGGTCGCGGCCCCGTGGTTACCCTCTAGAACAATAGATTTCGCCCATGAAAGCCTCCCGATTCCTCATTTCCACCCTCAAGGAAGCCCCCGCCGATGCCGAAGTCGTGAGCCACAAGCTGATGATGCGGGCGGGCATGATCAAGAAGCTCGGTGCAGGCATCTACAACTACATGCCGATGGGCCTGCGCGTGATCCGCAAGGTCGAGGCCATTGTGCGCGAGGAGATGGATCGCGCCGGCGCCATCGAGATGACCATGCCGGTGGTGCAGCCCGCCGAGCTCTGGCAGGAAACCGGCCGCTTCGACAAGATGGGTCCGGAACTGCTGCGCATCCAGGACCGCCATGGTCGCGACTTTGTCGTGCAGCCCACCAGCGAAGAGGTGGTCACCGATGTGGCGCGCCAGGAGCTGCGCAGCCACAAGCAGCTGCCCAAGAACCTCTACCAGATCCAGACCAAGTTCCGTGACGAGCGCCGTCCGCGCTTTGGCCTGATGCGCGGGCGCGAATTCATCATGAAGGACGCCTACAGCTTCGACAAGGACCAGACCGGCGCCAAGGCCAGCTACCAGAACATGGCCCAGGCCTACCGCAAGATCTTTGACCGCTTTGGCCTGCGCTACCGTGCCGTCGCGGCCGACAGCGGCGCCATCGGCGGTGACCTCTCCGAAGAGTTCCAGGTGATCGCCGCGACTGGCGAGGACGCCATCGTCTATTGCCCCCACAGCGATTACGCGGCCAACATCGAAAAGGCCGAGGCACTGGCGCCCTCCGGCGCGCGTGGCGCGGCCACGCAGGCCATGGCCAAAACGCCCACGCCCGGCAAGAGCACCTGCGAGGATGTGGCCGCCTTGCTGAACGTGCCCCTGTCGACCACCGTCAAATCGCTGGTGCTGGCCACCGATGCACTGGATGAAGAGGGCAACGTCAAACAGTCCACCGTCTGGCTGCTGCTGGTGCGGGGTGACCACGACATGAATGAAGTGAAAGTCGGCAAGCTGCCCGGCATGGAAGGCGGTTTCCGCTTTGCCACGCTGGCCGAGATCGAAGAGCACTTCGGCTGCAAGCCCGGCTACCTTGGCCCGGTGAGCCTGAAAAAACCGCTCAAGGTGGTGGCTGACCGCGATGTGGCCCTCATGTCCGACTGGATCTGCGGCGCCAACGAAGTCGACTTCCACATGACCGGCGTGAACTGGGGCCGCGACCTGCCCGAACCCGCTCTGGTGGCCGACATCCGCAATGTGGTCGCAGGCGACAGGTCGCCTGACGGCCAAGGCGAGCTGGCCATCGAGCGCGGCATCGAGATCGGCCATGTGTTCTACCTCGGCACCAAATACTCCCGGGCCATGAACGCCACCTTCCTGGGTGAGGACGGCAAGCCGCAGCCGATGGAAATGGGCTGCTACGGCATCGGCATCACCCGCCTGCCTGCCGCCGCCATCGAGCAGAACCACGACGAGCGCGGGATCATCTGGCCCGACGCGATCGCGCCCTTCACTGTGGTCGTCTGCCCCATCGGCATGGACCGCAGCGAAACCGTCAGGGTCGAAGCCGAGCGCATCTACAGCGAACTCCTGGCTGCCGGTGTGGACGTCATCCTGGACGACCGCGGCGAACGCCCGGGGGCGATGTTTGCCGACTGGGAGCTGATCGGCGTGCCGCACCGCATCACCATCGGTGACAAGGGCCTCAAGGACGGTGTGGTCGAGTACCAGCACCGCCGTGACAGTGAAGCCAGCAAGATCGCTGCCGCCGAAGTGGTGGGCCACCTGAAAGGGCGCCTGAGCGCCTGAGGCCATGCCTTCCCGGCGCCGGCTCCTGCAGGCCCTGACGGCCCTGGCCCCTGCGGCGGCCTGGACCGGCAGGGCCCATGCCGGGCGCCAGCTCGAAGAGCCTTTGGGCGATGCGGTGCGCAGTGCGCTGAGCACGGCGGTGGCGGGCGCGGTCCCGCCGGAGCCGGTCTTGCCTGGTGAGCAGCACCGCATTGACTACGCGCGCTGGCTCGTGCATGCCAGCATGCGACTGACCCGCTACAAGTCCCATCCGGCCGAACGACAGGAGTTCCTGCAGACCCTCTGGTACGAAGCGCGCCGCGCCGGGCTCTCCCTCTCGCTGGTGCTGGGCCTGGTGCAGGTGGAGAGCGCATTTCGCAAGCACGCCGTCTCCAGCGCAGGGGCACGTGGTTACATGCAGGTCATGCCCTTCTGGAGCCGGCTGATCGGTGATGGCGACGACAGCCGACTGTTCCATTTGCAGACCAATCTGCGCTTTGGCTGCGTGATCCTGCGGCATTACCTGGACACCGAGCGCGGCGACCTGTTCCTGGCGCTCGGTCGCTACAACGGCTCCCGAGGACAGGCAGCCTATCCGCAAGCCGTGCTGGCAGCGCAGAGGCACTGGCAACACGCGGTGGATTGACGATCCGCTCACAGCGGATCGAAGGCCAGAAACAGCAAAGCCACCCGAAGGTGGCTTCGTCACAAGGCAGGCAAACGATCAGGCCTTGCCCGCAATCACCTGCTGCAGCTCGCCCGACTCGTACATGTCCATCATGATGTCCGAGCCGCCGATGAACTCGCCCTTGACATACAGCTGAGGAATCGTCGGCCAGTTGCTGTACTCCTTGATGCCCTGGCGGATTTCGGCGTCATCCAGCACATTGACGGTCTTGATGGCCTTGGCGTCGACGCCACAGGCTTTCAGGATCTGGATGGCGCGGCCCGAAAAGCCGCACATGGGGAAGCTGGCGCTGCCTTTCATGAAAAGCAGGATCTCGTTGCCTTTGACAAGTTCATCGATGCGTTGCTGGGTATCGCTCATGGGGCGCTCCTCTGATGTTCGGTGGCTGGATTATCCCTTGTACCGGAAAACCCCTTTTTTCCTGGTGGTGGCTGGTGGTCAGCCCTTTTGCGCACCTGTGCAGCGCTCGATCCCGGCCAGATCCTGGCGTGAATGCACGTTCTGCCAGCCCGCCTGCTGCAAGCGTGCCCGCACCGCTTCGGCCTGGTCGTGTCCGTGCTCCAGCAGCAGCCAGCCGCCGGGCTTCAGGCGGGCAGGGGCTTGTTCGATGATGGCCCGGATGTCGTCTAGGCCATCCGCGCCGCTGGCCAGTGCCTGCAGCGGCTCGTGGGTCAGCGCCGCCAGGTGCGGGTCATCGGCACGGATGTAGGGCGGGTTGGAGACGATCAGGTCGAAGCTGCCCGTCACTTCGCGCAGCCAATGGCTGTGCAGCAAGCGCACCGGCAGTGCCAGGCGACGGGCATTGGCCTCGGCCACCGCCAGGGCTTCAGGACTGGCATCCACGGCGCTGACGCGGGCCCGCGGACGTTGGTGCTGCAGGGCCAGGGCGATGGCGCCGCTGCCGGTGCCCAGGTCGATCACATCGCAGGGTGCGTCGACAGGCATGCGTTGCAGCGCCCACTCCACCAGCGTCTCGGTGTCCGGGCGCGGGTCGAGCACCCGGGCATCGACCTGCAGCGGAAGACCGAAAAACTCCTTGTGACCGGTGATGTAGGCCAGTGGTTCGCCGCCGGCGCGGCGCTGCAGCAGGGCCTCCAGCCGGGCCTGCACCCCGGTGCCGAGTTCGTCGCTGTCGTGCGCGATCAGCCAGGCACGGTCGTGCGCCGGGCGTTCCAGCACGAACAGGTGCAGCAGCTGGGCGTCGATGCGCGCCAGCCCCAGCGTCTGGGCACGGCGCAGGCTTTCGGCCAGGGTCATGCTGCGCCCCCAACTTCGAGTTCGGCCAGCTGCTCGGCCTGGCGCTCGGCCTGCAGCGCGGCGATCACGTCCTGCAGTTCGCCTTCCATGATGAAGCTCAACTTGTAGAGCGTCAGGTTGATGCGGTGGTCGGTCAGGCGACCCTGCGGAAAGTTGTAGGTGCGGATGCGGTCGCTGCGGTCGCCACTGCCGATCAGACCCTTGCGCAGGGCCGCATCCTTGGCGGCGCGCGCGCTGCGTTCCTTTTCCTCGATGCGGGCGGCCAGTACCTGCATCGCCTTGGCCTTGTTGCGGTGCTGGCTGCGGTCGTCCTGGCATTCGGCGACGATGCCGGTCGGGATGTGGGTGATGCGCACCGCCGAGTCGGTCTTGTTGATGTGCTGTCCGCCGGCGCCGCTGGCGCGGAAGGTGTCGATGCGCAGCTCGGCCGGATTGATCTGCACCGCTTGCGCCTCGTCGGGCTCGGCCAGCACCGCCACCGTGCAGGCGCTGGTGTGGATGCGGCCCTGGGTTTCGGTGGCGGGTACGCGCTGCACCCGGTGGCCACCGGACTCCAAGCGCAGCTGGCCGAAAACACCCTCACCTTCGATGCGCACCACCACCTCCTTGTAGCCGCCGAGCTCGCTGGGCGACTCCGACAGCAGCTCGACCTGCCAGCCCTGGGCCTGGGCATAGCGGGTGTACATGCGCAGCAGATCCCCGGCAAACAGGGCCGATTCGTCACCGCCCGTGCCGGCGCGGATCTCCAGGAAGGCGTTGCGCGCGTCCTGCGGGTCCTTGGGCAGCAGCAGGCGCTGCAGCTCCGCCGTCAGCGCCTGCAGCTCGGCCTGCGCCTCAGCCATTTCCTCGCCCGCCAGCGCATGCATCTCATCCGATGCGGGCAGTTCGGCCTGCATGGCCTGCGCGCTGGCCAGATCGCTCTGGCGCTGCCGGTAGCGGGCAAAGCGTCCGGCCACGGCAGCCACCTCGGCGTGTTCGCGCGAGAGCTTCAAGAACTGCGGCATGTCGGCCATGATGTCTTGGCGCGAGAGCAGGAAGTCGAGCTCGGACAGGCGTTCGGCGTAACGTTCGAGTTGCTGCAGGAGAAAGGGTTTCATGCCAGAGCGTTGTGGAAGCGGACAACAGCCGCGAGGAGGGGAGCCGTGTTGGCGGAGCAGGTCCGCGCCCGCGGCGGGTGCGGGGTTGTGGCGGGCGCTAACGCTCTTTGCGCAGGAACAACCGCTGCACCGTTTGCACGGTCTGTTCGCGTTGCTCCGGATTGGCGCTGCGCAGTTCGGCCATGGTGCCGTGCAGCATCTTCTGCATCAGCCCGCGCGAGAGGGTCTCCAGCACGGCCTCCACCGGCTCGCCCCGGGAGAGCAGCTTGCGTGCTCTGGCCAGCTCGGCATCTCGCCAGGCGTCGGCCTGGTCCTGCAGCTGCTGGATCAGGGGCACCGTGCCCCGCTGGCCCAGCCAGTGGTTGAAGCTTTGCACCCCGGCATCGATGATGACCTCGGCTTCGGTCACGGCCGCTTGACGCTGGGCCTGCCCGGTCTGGACCACCGTGGCCAGATCGTCCACCGTGTAGAGGTAGACGTCCTCGAGCGACTTGACCTCGGGCTCAATGTCGCGCGGGACCGCGAGGTCAACCATGAACATCGGGCTGTACTTGCGTTTTTTGAGGGCACGTTCCACCGCTCCCAGGCCGATCAGGGGCAGGGTGCTGGCGGTGCAGCTGATGACGGCATCGAATTCGTGCAGGCGATCGGGCAGGTCTGCCAGGCGCAGGGTTTGTGCACCAAATCGGCTGGCCAGGCTCTCGCCACGCTCGAGCGTGCGGTTGGCGATGGCGATGGCCTTGGGGTGGCGTGCGGCAAAGTGGGTGGCCACCAGTTCAATCATTTCGCCGGCGCCGACAAACAGCACACGGATCGCACGCAGGTCTTCAAAGAGCTGGCCGGCCAAGCGCACCGAGGCAGCGGCCATGCTGATCGAATGCTGGCCGATCTCGGTGGCGCTGCGCACCTCCTTGGCCACCGCAAAGCTGCGCTGGAACAGCTGGTTGAGGGTGGTGCCCAATGCGCCGGCTTCCTCGGCGGCGCGCACCGCGTCCTTGAGCTGGCCAAGGATCTGGGCCTCGCCCAGCACCATCGAATCGAGCCCGCTGGCCACCCGGAAGGCGTGCCGCGCGGCCGCATCGCCTTCGAGCAGGTACGTGTGCGACTGCAGCTCCTGGGGGCTTACCCCGCCGGTGCGGGCCAGCCAGTGCAGGGTGTCGTGCGGGGACGCCTGGCTGGCGGCGCAGTAGATCTCGGTGCGGTTGCAGGTCGAGAGGATGGCGGCCTCCGGTGCCTCGCTGTTCTTGACCGCCAGCTCCTGCCGCAGGCGGTGCAGGGTCGGGGCAAGCTGGTCAACGGCGAACGCAAACCGGCCGCGCAAATCCAGCGGCGCAGTCGTGTGGTTCAATCCCAGGGTCCAGACAGCCATTCGCGCATTATAAAAAGGGGATGGCCAGATTGTCAGGTTTAATTGACAGATTCCTGGGGTCCGCCCCAGGGCACAATCCCGGTTGCCCCGGTTTTCCAGCCGTTTTGAAATGACTTTTGCCCAATTGTTGTTCCATTTGGCCAATTTTGTGCTGCCTGCGCTGACACTGGCCGTGCTGGTGCCCTTGGCCGGCCGCTGGGTGATGGGCCCTGCGGGCGGCCCCTGGCTGCGCCGGGTGTTCTGGCATGCCCTGGCCGGCATTCTGGTGCTGGTGGCCGGCTTGCTGCTGCAGGGCCACGACGGCCGCATGGCCACTTATGCTGCCCTGGTGCTCGTGGCCGCCAGCCTCGAATGGCTGCTGCACCGCGGCTGGCGCGCTTGACTTGTAGGACGAAAGAAAGGCTCATGATGATGAACACATGGATGCACAGACTGGCCTGCGCCCTGGGCCTGCTGCTCTGCGGGGGGGCAATGGCCCAGACTTTCCCCTCCAAACCGGTGCGCATCGTGATCGGGTTCCCGGCCGGCGGCCCGCTCGACCAGCATGCCCGTCTGTTGTCGGACCGGCTGCAGGCCCAGCTGGGGCAGCCGGTGCTCATCGACTACAAGGCCGGGGCGGGCGGTACGGTCGGTGCGCAGGAGGTCATGAAGGCAGCGCCTGACGGCCACACCATCATGCTGGCCAACACCGGGGTGATGGTGATCAACCCGGCGCTCTACAGCAAGCTGCCCTACCAGACCCTCAAGGACTTTGTGCCGTTGGCGCGCACCGCCATGCAACCCCTGGCTTTTCTGGTCAACCCCAAGGTGCCCGTGACCACTTTGCCCGAGTTCATCACCTACGCCCGGGCGCGACCGGGCCAGATCAACTACGGCTCGGCCGGCAATGGCGGCAGCAGCCACCTGGTGCCCGAAATGCTCAAGAGTGCCACCGGCATTTTCATGGTCCATATTCCCTACCGGGGCAGCGCACCGGCCTTCACCGACCTGATGGCCGGACAGGTCCAGTTCATGGCCGAGAGCATTCCGCAAGCGGCCCAGTACCACCGCCAGGGCAAGGTGCGGGCGCTGGCGGTGACCAGCCGCGAACGCAACCCGGCCTTGCCGGAAGTGCCGACCGCCATCGAGGCGGGGCTGGCCAACTTCGAGGTGGTCGGTTTCTATGGTTTTCTGGCTCCCGCAGGCACTCCCAGGGACGTGGTCAACCGCCTGAGCGAGGCCTTCCGGGCCGTGCTGACCCAGCCGGAGACCAGAAGCCGCATGGTGGCCCAGGGCGCCGACCCGGCCTTCCTGGGGGCGGACGACTTCGCCCGCTATCTGCAGGCCGAAATGCCCCGTTGGGCCGAGGTGGTCAGAAGCTCCGGCGCCAAGCTCGACTGAGGGCCTGCCTGCCCCATGGCCGGAGGCCCCACACCCGGCGTGTGATTGCTGCACTGCGGTAACATTCGACCTCAGCCCCAAGGCCCCTCCGCGGCCGGTGCTGGCTGTTGCAGCCGACCCTTATGAACGCACCCACCACCCTCCAGCACCTGATGCAGGCCGAGTCCGACTCGCCCCGTCTGCGTGAGATCCCCTACAACTACACCAGCTTCTCGGACCGCGAAATCGTCATCCGCCTGCTGGGGCAGTCCGGCTGGGACCTTCTCAACCAGCTGCGACAGGAGCGCCGCACCGGCCGTTCGGCACGCATGCTCTATGAAGTCCTGGGCGACATCTGGGTGGTCGAGCGCAACCCCTACCTGCAGGACGACCTGCTCGACAACCCGGGCCGCCGCAAGCTGCTGGTCGACGCCCTCAACCACCGCCTGGGCGAGGTGCAAAAGCGCCGCACCCCCGACCAGGACGCGGCACGCGACGCCCTGGTCGGACAGTTGCTGACGCTGGCGCGCGAGGCCGTGGGCCAGTTCAATGAACGCTTTGCCCGCCGCGCCGAGCTGCGCCGCAAGGTGCAGCGCGTGCTCGGGCGCCTGACCGCCGGTGACAACATCAAGTTCGATGGCCTCTCGCGCGTGAGCCATGTGACCGATGCCACCGACTGGCGTGTGGAATACCCCTTTGTCGTGCTTACTCCCGACACCGAAGCCGAGATGGCGCGACTGGTCAAGGGCTGCATCGAGCTGGGCCTGACCATCGTGCCACGCGGCGGCGGCACCGGCTACACCGGTGGCGCCATCCCGCTGACCTGGAAGAGCGTGGTCATCAACACCGAAAAACTCGAAGCCATGACCGAGGTCGAGCTGATCGACCTGCCGGGCGTGGCGCACAAGGTGCCCACCATCTGGACCGAAGCCGGCGTGGTGACCCAACGGGTGGCCGATGCGGCCGAACGCGGCGGTTTCGTCTTTGCGGTCGACCCGACCTCGGCTGAGGCCTCCTGCATCGGCGGCAACATCGCCATGAATGCCGGCGGCAAGAAGGCGGTGCTCTGGGGCACCGCGCTCGACAACCTGGCCAGCTGGCGCATGGTCACTCCCGACGCCGAATGGCTGGACGTGGTGCGCATGGACCACAACCTGGGCAAGATCCACGACGCCGAATTTGCCACCTTTGAGCTGCGCTACTTCCAGGCCGATGGCCGGACGCCGCTGCGCACCGAGACGCTGCGCATCCCCGGCGCCACCTTCCGCAAGGAGGGCCTGGGCAAGGACGTGACCGACAAGTTCCTCAGCGGCCTGCCGGGCGTGCAAAAGGAAGGCTGCGACGGCCTGATCACCAGCGCCCGCTGGGTGGTCCACCGCATGCCCGAACACACCCGCACCGTGTGTCTGGAGTTCTTTGGCCATGCCCGCAATGCCGTGCCCAGCATCGTCGAGATCAAGGACTTCATGTTCGCCGAGCAAAAGCGCACGGGCACCGTGCTGGCCGGACTGGAACACCTGGACGACCGCTACCTGCGCGCCGTGGGCTACACCACCAAGAGCAAGCGCGGCGGCTTTCCCAAGATGGTGCTGATCGGCGACATCGCCGGTGACAATGCCGACGACGTCGCCAAGGCCACCTCCGAGGTGGTGCGCATCGCCAACTCCCGCAGCGGCGAAGGCTTCATCGCCATCAGCGCCGATGCCCGCAAGAAATTCTGGGCTGACCGCAAGAAGACGGCCGCCATCAGCCGCCACACCAATGCCTTCAAGGTCAACGAGGACGTGGTCATCCCGCTGCCGCGCATGGCCGAGTACACCGACGGCATCGAGCGCATCAACATCGAACTTTCGCTGCGCAACAAGCTTCGCCTTTGCGCCGAACTCGAAGCCTTCCTGGCCCGTGGCAACCTGCCGCTGGGCAAGGTCGAGGACGCCAGCGAAATGCCCTCGGCCGAACTGCTCGAGGAGCGTGTGGCCCAGGCCCTGGCGGTGGTGCGCGACGTGCGTGACCTCTGGCAGAACTGGCTCACGCGCGTGGACGGGCTTTTTCCGCAGCTGCAGGACCATACCCTGCGGGCCAGCTGGAAGACCCAGATCCGCGCGCCCTTGCAGGACATCTTCTCGGGCTCTGCGTTCCAGCCCATCCTGGCCGAGGTCAATGCCATCCACCAGCGTGTGCTCAAGGGCCGTGTCTGGGTCGCGCTGCACATGCATGCCGGAGACGGTAACGTCCACACCAACATCCCGGTCAACTCCGACAACTACGAAATGCTGCAGACCGCCCACGAGGCGGTGGCCCGCATCATGGTGCTGGCGCGCAGCCTGGACGGTGTGATCTCGGGCGAACACGGCATCGGCATCACCAAGCTGGAATTCCTGACCGACGCCGAACTCGCCAACTTCACCGCCTACAAGGCCAAGGTGGACCCCGAAGGCCGATTCAACAAGGGCAAGCTGCTGCGCGGCGAGGCCTTGCGCCAGCTCGGCGAGGATGTGCACGCGGCCGACCTCACCCACGCTTACACCCCCAGCTTTGGCCTGATGGGCCACGAGTCGCTGATCATGCAGCAGTCCGACATCGGCGCCATTGCCGACAGCGTCAAGGACTGCCTGCGCTGCGGCAAATGCAAGCCGGTGTGCGCCACCCATGTGCCGCGCGCCAACCTGCTGTATTCCCCGCGCAACAAGATCCTGGCCACCTCCCTGCTGATCGAAGCCTTCCTCTACGAGGAGCAGACGCGCCGTGGCATTTCGGTCAAGCACTGGCAGGATTTCGAGGACGTGGCCGACCATTGCACTGTCTGCCACAAGTGCCATTCGCCGTGCCCGGTCAAGATCGACTTTGGCGACGTCACCATGAACATGCGCAACCTGCTGCGCAAGATGGGCCAAAAGAGTTTCCGGCCCGGCAATGCGGCGGCCATGTTCATGCTCAACGCCACCAACCCCGAGACCATCAAGCTCGCCCGCACGCTGATGGTCGATGTCGGCATGAAGGCCCAGCGCTGGGCGGCCGACCTGTTCAAGGGGCTGGCCCGCAGGCAG
>JACCDV011252155.1_pt1 | contig 14004 bp, 13 predicted proteins | sample 7446131 | NCBI WGS metagenome assembly JACCDV01 (sample SAMN15323448, study PRJNA562643) | freshwater metagenome | isolation source: river surface water | place: USA:Blue River Watershed | collected 2017-08-17 | reverse complement strand
ACGACCCCTGGATGGGCGTGGGCCGCCGCTACCCCACCGGCACCCGCATGTTCGGCAAGGTCACCAACATCGCCGACTACGGCGCGTTTGTGGAACTCGAGCCCGGCATCGAAGGTCTGGTGCACGTCTCTGAAATGGACTGGACCAACAAGAACGTGGCCCCGTCCAAGATCGTGTCGCTGGGCGACGAAGTCGAAGTCATGGTCCTCGAGATCGACGAAGACAAGCGCCGCATTTCCCTGGGCATGAAGCAGTGCCGTGCCAACCCCTGGCAGGAGTTTGCCCAGAACACCAATCGCGGCGACCGCGTCCAGGGACCGATAAAATCGATCACCGACTTCGGCGTGTTCGTGGGTCTGGCGGCCGGCATCGACGGCCTGGTGCACCTGTCCGACCTGTCCTGGAACGAGTCCGGTGAAAACGCCGTGCGCGAATTCAAGAAGGGCCAGGAAGTCGAAGCGATCGTGCTGGCCATCGACGTCGAGCGCGAGCGCATCTCCCTGGGCATCAAGCAACTCGACGGCGACCCGTTCTCGACCTTCGTGTCCGTGAACGACAAGGGCTCCATCGTGACCGGCAAAGTCAAGTCTGTGGACGCCAAGGGCGCTGAAATCGACCTGGGCGATGACCTGACCGGTTACCTGCGTGCTTCTGAAATCTCCGCTGACCGCGTGGACGATGCCCGCACCGTGCTCAAGGAAGGCGACGAAGTGAACGCCGTGGTGACCAATGTGGATCGCAAGAGCCGCAGCATCTCCCTGTCGATCCGTGCCAAGGACCAGGCCGACCAGCAGGAAGCCATGGCCAGCCTGAGCCAGAACACCGGCAACGCCGGCACCACCAGCCTGGGCGCCCTGCTGCGCGCCAAGCTGGACAACAACTGATCGTCAACGACCTTCAGTCCCAAAAGCCTGCCCTGGTGGCAGGCTTTTTTGAGGCCGGACCTGGCCATCAGGTCCGGCACCATGCAAGGACCTGACATGACCCGATCCGATCTGGTTGAAGAACTGGCTGCCCGCTTCACACAGCTGACCCACCGCGACGCCGAACTGGCCGTCAAGGCGGTGCTCGACGCCATGAGCGATGCACTGGTCCGTGGCCACCGCATCGAGATCCGGGGCTTTGGCAGCTTCTCGGTCAACCGCCGCCCTCCCCGTGTGGGCCGCAACCCGCGCTCTGGCGAGAGCGTGATGATCCCGGAAAAACGCGTACCGCACTTCAAGCCCGGCAAGGCGCTGCGTGAGGCCGTGGATGCCGCGAGCATCACCACTCAGACGTCCGACAAATAGAGCGCTGCCCGGAGACATGCCTGTCGCAAAGCCGTCGGCCCGCTAGAATCGTTTCGATCGCGAGGCCCTGCATGAAACGTTTGCTCTGGCTGCTGCAGTGGATACTGAAAGCAGCCGTCTTCTTCACCCTGTTTGCGTTTGCCCTGAACAACCAGCAGGACACCCGCGTGAATTTCTTTTTTGGCACTTTCTGGCAGGCCCCCACTGTGCTGGTGGTACTGACCGCGTTTGCCATGGGCGTCGTGCTCGGCGTGCTGGGCATGGTGCCGCGCTGGTGGCGCCAGCGGCAGGTCGCGCGTCGCGCCCAGGAACAAACCACAGCCACCACCAGCACCGAGTCTCAGGAGAACACCGTTGGAGCTTGATCTGACCTGGATCCTGATCGGTCTGCCCCTCGCCTTTGCCCTGGGCTGGATCGCCTCCCGGCTGGACCTGCGCCAACTGCGGATCGCCAACCGCCAGGCGCCGCGGGCCTACTTCAAGGGCCTGAACTACCTGCTCAACGAGCAGCAGGACCAGGCCATCGATGCGTTCATCGAGGCCGTCCAGAACGACCCCGACACCTCGGAACTCCATTTCGCCCTGGGCAACCTCTTCCGGCGTCGGGGTGAATACGACCGGGCGGTGCGCGTGCATGAACACCTTTTGGCCCGCGCCGATCTGAACACCGCAGATCGCCAGCGCGCGCAGCACGGTCTGGCACTCGACTTCCTCAAGGCTGGCCTGCTTGACCGGGCTGAAGACGCCTTGCGCAAACTCGAGGGCAGCCCCTACGAAGGCCAGGCCCGGCTGGCACGCCTGGCCATTTACGAACGTTCGCGCGAATGGCCGCAAGCCGCTGAGGTGGCCGATTTGCTGGAGCGTTCCGGCGAAGTGAATTTCAGCGTTCGCAAGGCCCACTACCTGTGTGAGCAGGCGCGCGAAGCTTTTACGCAGGGTGATGCCGAGCTCGCCCTGCAATTGCTCGAAACCAGCGTCCAGCAGGTTCCCCATGCACCGCGTCCGCGGCTCCTGCTTGGCCAGTTGCTGCTGAACCGGGACCAACCACTGCAAAGCCTCGAAGTGCTTCGACCCCTGTTCCAACAACTCGAGCCCAATGCAGCCCTGGCGGCCAGCACGGTGGCCAAGGCGGCCTTGGCTTGCGGTCAAGGCGATGCCGTGCGCGCCTGGTTGCAACAGTTCTACGATCAGCAGCCCAGCCTGGACGTGCTCGAAGCCCTGGTGACATTGCAGCCTGGAGATGTACGCCCTGTGTTTCTGCAGCACCTGCAAAAACACCCGTCGCTGCTGGCTGCATCCCGTTGGCTGGCAGCTGCCTCTACTCAGGAGGCTGTGCCTTCAGTGGTGCAAAAAGCCCTGGATACCGCCGCCCGGCCGCTGGCACGCTACCGCTGTGCCGCCTGCGGCTTCGAGGCCAAGGAACACTTCTGGCATTGCCCGGGCTGCCAGGCCTGGGACAGCTACCCGCCACGCCGCGTCGAAGAACTCTGAGCCCTTTCCCTGCACGCGCCCACCCGGCACAATGGGCGCAGGGCCGTTGTGCCCAGGGGAGAACAACATGAGACACACACTGCACGCTGGCCTGCGAAACGGTGTATGCGGCAGCCTGCTTTGGCTGACCACCGTGGCCTTGGCCCAACCCCAGACGATCGACCTGGAACAGGCGCGCGAGGTGGACCTGGACGGACTGCGCGGATTGGGACCATCCACGACACGGCAAATCCTGCAAGAGCGTGAGAAGCAAGCTTTTCGGGACTGGAAAGACCTGATGCGACGGGTCTCGGGCATCGGCCCCAAGAAAGCCGCAGAGTTGTCTGGCCAGGGGCTGCGGGTGGCCAACGAGACTTATCCGCCCCCACCGGCGCGCTGAAGCCAGCGGAGCTCAAGACGGCGCAGCGTTCCATTCCAGGCGCTGCGCGAAGGCGCGCATCTGCAGCGCCATCTGCAGGCCTGCAGCTTGTGCGCTCTTGTCTGCTCAGCTGAACTGCCCAAAACCTCCACCACCCGGCGTGTGGATTTCGAAAATGTCGCCCACCGCCATCTCGGTCTGGCCAATGTGCGCCAGCGCTTCCACCTGGCCGTTGTGGCGGACCACACGGTTGATGCCCGGCTGTCCCGACTGCCCGCCCGCCGCACCAAAGGCCGGATGGATACGACCGTTGGACAAAATTCCTGCTGTCATCGGCTCCAGGAAGCAGATGCGGCGCACACCGCCGTCGCCGCCCTTCCAGCGCCCGGCGCCGCCCGAACCCTGGCGGATCGCGTAGCTCTCCAGCCGAACCGGAAAGCGGAACTCCAGCACCTCGGGGTCGGTCAGGCGCGAATTGGTCATGTGCGTCTGCACGACCGAGGTACCGTCGAAACCGCCCACCAGGGTGCCTGTTTCATCGAAGCGCCCGCCCGCGCCGCTGCCACCCGAGATCGTCTCGTAGTACTGGTAACGCGCATTGCCGAAAGTGAAGTTGTTCATCGTCGGCTGGCTGCCCGCCATCACGCCCAAGGCGCCGAACAGCGCGTTGGTGATGCAGGACGAGGTTTCCACATTCCCGGCCACCACCGAAGCGGGCGGCAGCGGGTTGAGCATCGAGCCTTTGGGGATGATGACCTTGAGCGGCTTGAGACACCCGGCGTTGAGCGGAATGTCGTCATCGACCAGGGTGCGGAACACATAGAGGACTGCGGCCATGCAGACCGCACGCGGGGCGTTGAAGTTGTTGGCGAGCTGCGCGCTGGTGCCGGTGAAGTCGATCTCGGCGCTGCGCCCGGCCCGGTCGACCCGCACTGCCACCGCAATCTTCGCACCGTTGTCCAGCGGCAAGGCGAACTGGCCGTCTTTCAGGCGCGTCATCACGCGGCGAACCGATTCCTCGGCATTGTCCTGCACATGGCGCATGTAGGCCTGCACGACCGGCAGGCTGAACTGCCCGACCATGCGGCGCAGCTCCTGCACGCCCTTTTCGTTGGCGGCGATCTGGGCCTTGAGGTCGGCCAGGTTCTGCTGGGGGTTGCGGCTGGGGTACTCGCCGCTTTGCAGCAGGGCGATCATTTCGGTTTCGCGCAGGCGCCCGGCTTCGACCAGCTTGAAGTTCTGGATCTGCACGCCCTCTTCTTCAATGCGGGTGGAAAACGGCGGCATGGAGCCAGGCGTGAGCCCGCCCACATCGGCATGGTGACCGCGCGAGCCGACGTAGAACACTGGCTCAGAAGCGCTGTCCAGAAACACCGGCGTGATCACCGTCACATCGGGCAGGTGCGTGCCGCCATGGTAAGGGTCGTTGAGCACGTACACATCGCCCGGCTGCATGCGGCCGGCGTTTTCGCGGATCACCGTCTGGATGCTCTCGCCCATCGACCCCAGGTGCACCGGCATGTGCGGCGCATTGGCGATCAGCTGGCCTTCGGCGCTGAACAGCGCACACGAAAAGTCCAGCCGCTCCTTGATGTTGACCGAATAAGCTGTGTTCTGCAGCTGCAGACCCATCTGCTCGGCGATGTTCATGAACAGGTTGTTGAACACCTCCAGCAACACCGGATCGACCGTGGTGCCGACCGCAAAAGTCTGTGCGCGTGGCACCCGGCGCTCAAGCAGGATGTGGTCGAGCTCGGTGATGCGCGCGGTCCATTCGGGCTCGACCACGGTGGTCGCGTTCTGCTCGGCAATGATGGCCGGGCCGTCCACCGTGTCCCCCGGACGCAGGTCCTCGCGCATCACCAGCGCCGCCTCATGCCATGCGCTGCCGCTGTAGACGCGCACCGTCTCGCGCCGAGGCACCTGTCGCAGGGCCTGCAGCGCATGGCGCGGCTCGGCCGGGGCATCGCCCGCCACCACCGCCTCCACCGAGACCGCTTCGACGATCAGGCGCTTGCCCTGCATCAGGAATGCGAAACGCTGTCGGTAGGCCGCCTCGAAGCCCGCCTGCACTGTGGCCAGGTCGCCAAAGGGCACGACCAGCGCAGAATCGGTGCCTTCGTAGCGCACATGCACGCGGCGGCGCACCTGCACTTCGGATCGGCTCAGCTGCTGCGCCTGGAGCGCCTCGGTGGCCTGGGTGGCCAGTGCGTCGAGTTGCGCGGCCATCTGCGGCAAGGCGGCAGATTCCAGCGGCAGCTCGACCGCCTGTTCACGGATCAGGTTCTGGTCGGCCAGGCCCATGCCGTAGGCCGACAGCACCCCGGCGAGCGGGTGCACCAGCACGCGCGTCATGCCCAAAGCGTCGGCCACCAAACAGGCGTGCTGCCCACCCGCGCCGCCAAAGCACTGCAGGGTATAGCGCGTCACATCGTAGCCGCGCGCCACCGAAATCTTCTTGATGGCGTTGGCCATCTGCTGCACCGCGATGCGGATGAAGCCTTCGGCCACGTCTTCGGCGCTGCGGCCGGTCTGCTCCGCCAGCGCCTTGAATTGCTCACGTACCGGTTCGACGCTCAGGGGCTCGTTGGCGTGTGGGCCGAACACCTTGGGGAAGTACGCTGGCTGGATCTTGCCCAGCATCACGTTGGCGTCGGTTACCGCCAGCGGGCCGCCACGGCGGTAGCTGGCCGGGCCGGGGTTGGCTCCGGCGCTTTCGGGACCGACGCGAAAACGTGCCCCATCAAACGCGAGAATGGAGCCGCCCCCCGCCGCCACGGTGTGGATGCTCATCATGGGCGCGCGCATGCGCACACCAGCCACCTGCGTCTCGAACTCGCGCTCGAACTCGCCGGCAAAGTGCGACACATCGGTTGAGGTGCCGCCCATGTCGAAACCGATCACGCGTTCACAACCGGCCAGCTCGGCCGTGCGCGCCATGCCGACGATGCCGCCGGCCGGACCGGACAGGATCGCGTCCTTGCCCTGGAAAGTGTGCGCATCGGTCAGTCCCCCCGAAGACTGCATGAAAAACAGCTTGACGCCGGGCATTTCACCGGCCACCTGGTCCACATAGCGGCGCAGGATCGGCGAGAGGTAGGCGTCGACCACCGTGGTGTCGCCCCGGCTGACGAACTTCATCATCGGGCTGGTCTCGTGGCTGGTACTGACCTGGCTGAAGCCGACTTCGCGCGCGATGCGGGCTGCGGCCTTTTCATGGCCGGTGTAACGGTAGCCGTGCATGAAGACGACCGCCACGCTGCGAAGACCCGCGTCGTAGGCTGCCCACAGGCGTTCGCGCAAATGCGCTTCGTCGAGCGGCTCGACCACTTCGCCATGCGCACCCATGCGCTCCTGCGCTTCAATCACACGCTCATACAGCAACTCGGGCAGCACGATCTGCCGGTCAAACAGCCGCGGGCGATTCTGATAGGCGATGCGCAGCGCATCCCTGAAACCCCGTGTGGTGACCAGCAACGTGGGCTCACCCTTGCGCTCGAGCAAGGCATTGGTGGCCACGGTGGTGCCCATCTTCACGCACTCGACCAAATCCGGAGTCACCGGCTCGCCCGGTTTGAGGCCCAGCAGGTGGCGGATACCGGCCACCGCCGCATCGCTGTACTGCTCGGGGTTTTCGGACAGCAGCTTGTGGGTGACCAGCATGCCATCCGGCCGCCGGCCCACGATGTCGGTGAAAGTGCCGCCGCGGTCGATCCAGAACTGCCAGCGTGAAGAAGTCTGTGGTGCATTCATCGTCTGGCGATGTTAGCCGGGTGTCGCGCATGAAGCAGTCCCTCAGGGGAATCACCCATCTCCCGTTCCCAGCTTCTGGCCTAAAGTGCCTTAGCCCTGACGCACCGTTCTGACGCAAAGCGCTGTCAGACGTCTGGCTCGGGTTGCACCTCTCATTTACAGGAGCCCACATGAAACGCCGCACCTTGAACCTGAGCCTCATGGCCAGCCTGATCGCCCTGAGCGCCACTGCCCAAGCCCAGACCAAATGGGATCTGCCCGCAGCCTACCCGGCCACCAATTTCCACACAGTCAACCTCAACCAGTTCGCTGCCGACGTGGACAAGGCCAGCGGCGGCAAGCTCAAGATCACGGTGCATGCCAATGCCTCGCTGTTCAAGGCACCCGAGATCAAGCGTGCTGTCCAGGGCGGCCAGGCGCAGGCGGGTGAAATCCTGCTGGTCAACTTCAGCAACGAGTGGCCTATCTATGCCGCCGACGGCCTGCCCTTCCTGGCGGACAGTTACGACGAGTCCATCAAGCTCTACAAGGCCCAGAAGCCGCTGATGGAGAAAAAGCTCGCCGAGCAAGGCATGGTGCTGCTGTACTCGGTGGCCTGGCCGCCGCAAGGCATCTACAGCAAGAAACCCATCAACAGCGCGGCTGATCTCAAGGGCATCAAGTGGCGCGCCTACAGCCCGGCCACATCGCGGATTGCCGAACTGGTCGGTGCCCAGCCGGTCACAGTGCAGGCCGCCGAGTTCTCTCAGGCCCTGGCCACGGGCGTGGTTGAATCGACCATGACCTCGGGCGCCACCGGCGTGGACAGCAAGTTGTTCGAGCACCTGAAGTACTACTACGACGTGCAGGCCTGGTTGCCCAAGAATGCGGTGATCGTGAACAAGAAAGCCTTCGATGCGCTGGACAAGGCCACCCAGGACGCCGTGGTCAAGGCGGCAGCCGACGCCGAAACCCGCGGCTGGAGCGAATCACGCAAGGTCAATACCACCACCCTCGAGACCCTCAAGGCCAACGGCATGACCGTGACCGCCCCATCAGCCCAGCTCAAGGCCGATATGAAAAAAGTCGGCGACACCATGCTCAAGGAGTGGATGGACAGGGCCGGTGCGGAGGGCAAGGCCCTGATCGATGCCTTCCACAAGTGATGTGTGCCGATGCGCAAACTGCTAGATACACTCTATGACAGCGCCGCCGCCCTGGCGGCGCTTTTCATGGTCGGCCTGCTGGCCATGGTGCTGCTTTCGATTTTCGGGCGCCAGTTCAACTTCTACCTGCGGGGCACCGATGCCTACGCCGGCTACCTCATGGCCGGCGCCAGCTTTCTGGCCATGGCCCACACCCTCAAGAAAGGCGAGCACATCCGCGTGACCCTGTTGCTGGGTCTGCTGCGCGGCGCCACGCGCCGCGGGCTGGAACTCTGGAGCCTGGCGGCCTCCAGCCTGCTGGCCATGCTCTTTGCGTTCTACAGCTGCCGACTGGTCTGGCAATCGCTGCTGTTCGATGACATCTCCACCGGCAACGACGCCACTCCCCTGTGGATACCGCAGCTGGCCATGGCGATCGGTGCCGTGATTTTCGCGATGGCCTTCATCGACGAAACCCTGCTCGAGTGGCAAGGCAAGCGCTCCAGCCACAGCGGCGGCGGGATGATGCGCAACGAGTAAGCCATGAATGACCTGATGATCACCGGCCTGCTGGTGGCCTCGCTGTTCCTGATCCTGGGTTCGGGCGTCTGGATCGGCCTGACCCTCTCGGGGGTGGCCTGGATCGGCATGCAGCTCTTTTCCTCGCGCCCTGCGGGCGACGCCATGGCGGTGACGATCTGGGGCACTGCTTCGAGCTGGACACTGACGGCCCTGCCACTGTTCATCTGGATGGGTGAGATCCTCTTTCGCACCCGCCTGAGCCAGGACATGTTCCGCGGTCTGGCCCCCTGGATGCAGGCCCTGCCGGGCCGTCTGCTGCACACCAATGTGGTGGGCTGTGCCATCTTTGCGGCCGTCTCGGGCTCCAGCGCGGCGACCTGCGCCACCATTGGCAAGATGACCCTGCCTGAGCTCCAGAAACGGGGCTATCCGGACGACATGGTGATCGGCACGCTTTCGGGTGCGGGCACGCTGGGGCTCTTGATCCCGCCCTCGATCATCATGATTGTCTACGGCGTGGCCGCCGATGTGTCGATTGCCAAGTTGTTCATGGCCGGCGTCATTCCTGGGCTGCTGCTGGCCGGACTGTTTTCGGGTTACATCATGCTCTGGGCGCTGCGTCACCCGCAGCAGGTGCCGCCGCGCGACCCGCCGATGAGCTTGCGCCAGAAACTGCAGGCTTCCGGCAGTCTGATCCCGGTGGTGCTGCTGATCGCAGCCGTGCTCGGCTCGATCTACACCGGGCTGGCCACGGCCACCGAGGCCGCCGCTGTGGGTGTGGTGGGTGCACTGGTGCTGTCGCTGATGCAGGGCTCCATGAGTGCGCAGGTGTTCCGCGAATCCCTCATGGGCGCCACCCGCCTGTACTGCATGATTGCCCTGATCCTGGCTGGTGCGGCTTTTCTGACCCTGTCAATGGGTTACATCGGCCTGCCCCGCCATCTGGCCGAATGGATCGGGGGACTCGGCCTTTCACCGCTGGCGCTGGTCATGGCCCTGATGGTGTTTTTCATCATCCTGGGCTGCTTTCTGGACGGCATCTCGATGGTGGTGCTGACCATGGGGGTGCTCATGCCCACAGTCCAGAAAGCAGGCATCGACCCGGTCTGGTTCGGCATTTTCATTGTCTTTGTCGTGGAAATGGCGCAGATCACGCCGCCAGTCGGCTTCAACCTTTTCGTTTTGCAGGGCATGACCGGACGACAACTGCCCTACATCGCGCGTGTCACCCTGCCCATGTTCCTGCTCATGGTGCTCGCGGTGCTTCTGATCTATTTCTTTCCTGGTATCGTGACCTGGCTGCCGCGCCAGATGATGCTCTGAAATCAAGGACGTACCTGACCCGGACCTGGCCGGGTCAGGTCATTTCTTCCCGTAAGATCGCCGCTCCCCATAAGGATTGGCATGTTCAAGAATGTGATGGTGTACCGCATCGGCGAGGGCTGGAGCCCCAGCCTGAGCGATGTGGAAAACGCGCTGCAGGGCGCGCGTTTTGTGGAATGTGGCGCAACGCAGGACAAATCGGTCGGCTGGGCCGAGCCGCGTGGACAGGACCACGGTCCCCTGGTCGAATCGGTGGGCGGACAGTGGATCGCCAGGCTGGTGATCGAGTCCAAGGCGGTGCCCGGCAACGTGGTGCGCCGCAAGCTCGACGAGCAGGTCGCCGCGATCGAAGCGGCCACCGGCCGCAAGCCGGGCAAGAAGGAAAAACGCAACCTGCAGGACGAGATCCTGCTGTCACTGCTGCCGCAGGCGTTTGCCCGCCAGTCCAGCGTGCTGGTCTGGATCGACCCGCAGGCGCGCCGGCTCGTGCTCAACGCGGGCAGCCAGGGCAAGGCCGACGAGGCGGTCTCCGCCCTGCTCAAGGCCCTGCCCGGCCTGAACATCGCCCTGCTGCAGACCGCCACCACGCCGCAGGCGGCGATGACCGAATGGCTGCTGGCCCCCACGCCCGAGGACTGGCCCGCAGACCTGTCAGTGGAGCGCGAATGCACGCTGAAAGCCACTGGTGAAGACGCTGCCAGCATCCGCTACGTGCGCCACCACCTGCTCAGCGACGATGTGCGCAAGCACGTGACCGAGGGCAAGCTGCCCACCCAGCTGGCGCTCAGCTGGGACGGTCGCGTGGCCTTTGTGCTGACCGAAACCCTGCAACTCAAGAAAGTGCAGTTCCTCGATGGCGTGATGGACGACAGCGGCACCGACAAAAAGGAAGACCGCTTTGATGCGGATGTGACTTTGTCGACCGGTCTGCTCTCGCCCCTGCTGGAGAGCCTGATCGAGGCGCTGGGCGGTGAGATGGAATGGGGTGCGCAATCGCCTGCCGCACCGGCTGAGCCTGTGACAAGCACCGCAGCAGCAGAGGACGGTCCGCCGTTCTGACCTCGCTTCGTCGTAGGAGCGAGCCCCTGCTCGCGAATCTCCAGAAAGCCCCTCAGACGCAGACTCGGCCGCAGGGGCAGCCTCCTACAATGGCGTGACCATGCCAAACGTCATCGCCATCTGTCTGGGCGCCTGTGCGGGCGCCCTCGCCCGCTGGCAGCTCGGCCTCTGGCTCAACCAGAGCCAGGCCCTGCTGCCCTGGGGCACCTTAGCGGCCAACCTGATCGGCGGCTACCTGGTGGGCGTATGCGTCGGGGTCTTTCAGCAGATGCCCGACCTGGATCCTGTCTGGCGTCTGGCCCTGGTCACCGGCTTTCTGGGCGCGCTGACCACGTTTTCCAGCTTTTCGGCCGAAGTGGTGTCCATGCTGCAAAGCGGCCGCTACGCCCTCGCCCTGGGCACAACCGGTCTGCATCTGCTGGGTTCGCTGGCCCTCACGTTGCTGGGGCTCAAGACGGTGGTCCTGTTCTGGGTCCGCTGAATTTCAAGCCCGGGTTCAGCCGCCGCCGCGCTGCATCGTCAGGTCAAAGCGCTGCATGAAACGCAGCCGGGCTTGTGCATCCACCCCGTCAAACTCAAAGCGCACACCAAGCCGCGCCATGCGCAGCAAGGCGATCTGGCGTACGGGCAGCGGGTGCCAGGCGATGGTCAGACGCCCCCCGCCCAGCCGCACTTGCGCGCACGCGCCGTCCTGCTGCCAGGGCGCATCACCGATGGCCAGGGGCAGGCGCAGCAGCCACTCGGCTTCGGTGGTGGCCATGTCGCGCTCGAAATGTTCGGGGTAGTGGGACTGCACGGGATACGGGGACTTGATTCAGCCGCCTCAACCGCCCGCGATGGGCGGCCAGATCGCCAGCACATCATCGGGCTGCAGCACATGGGTGCCGCGCTGCGCCGGCTCGATGTACTTGCCGTTCACCAGCACCAGATGCACCAGTTTGGGCGGCAGGCCAAAGGGTTCGATCACCTGGGTAATGGTCGCGCCCTCGGCCACCGGCAGGCGCATTTCATTGCCCGGGCGCACCGAAGAAGGCAGGTAGTCGCCGAGCGAGGCAAACAGTTTGAAGGTGATGTGCATGGAATGAAACCGAAGAGACTGCCGCCGCCCTGCGGACCTCGCAGTGACGGCTGCGGACTTTAACGCCGACGCGCGTCCTGCGCGCCACTCCACTCGCTTTGCCCTTGGGCACAGGCCAGGTAAGCTTCCATCAACTTGGTCGGATCCTCGAGCAGCTTGTCCTTCCACGCACCCAGCTTGACCTGGCCTTCGACCAGACCACGCATCACGCCCACATGCTCGGTCCAGCCGACCGAGTTGCAGCCGACCATGACGTCGTCCTTGAACTGCAGGCTCAGGTGGCGGCCGGCGGCCTGGTCGGTCAACTGGGCATGCTGTCCACCCTCGACGCCCTGCCAATTGCCAAAACTGGTCGAGATCAGGCCCAGCGTGTCGAGCACGTTGATCTGCGTCACGCCCTTGAGTGTTGTGTTTTGCCCTGCCATGTTGAGCGCCGCCACACGCGCCTGCTCGGCGGCATTGGGCTGGATGGCACTCACGATGGTTTTGCCGCTGACCAGGTCAAACGCTTCGGCACAGTCCCCCGCGGCGTAGATGCCAGGCACATTCGTCTGCATGCGCTCGTCGGTCAGCACGCCCTGCAGGCAAGTCACGCCACTGTCCTGCAGAAAACCGATGGCCGGGCGCACACCGGTGGCGCTGATGACCAGATCGGCCTCCACGGTGCGGCCGCCAGACAGGCGCACGCGCAGGCCGCCGGCTTCGGCTTTTTCAATCGCTTCCACCTTGGTCGAGGTGTAGACCTTGACCCCTTTGGTTTCGCACCACTCGCGGATCATGCCGCCGGCCATCGGGCCCATCATGCGCGGGACCATGCGGTCCCCCATCTCGACCACCGACAGTTCCACCCCACGCTGCTTGAGCGCTTCCATGATGATGCAGCCGATGAAGCCCGCGCCCATCTGCAGCACCTTGGCGCCGGGTTGGGCCAACGCGGCAATCGCGCGCGCGTCTTCCAGCGTCCAGCAGGTGTGCACGCCGGGCAGGTCCAGCCCCGGGATCGGCGGGCGCACCGGGTGCGAGCCGGTGGCGATCAGCAACTTGTCGAAGGCCAGGGTCTGGCCGTTGTCGAGCACCACCTGACGCGCCTGAGCATCCACCTTGCTGGCCCGCGCCTGCAGGATGTCGATGCGCAGGCCGGCAAAATGGCTCGCGCCCTTGCGCAGCCAGGTGCCCTTTTCCTCGATATTGCCGATCAGCAGGTAAGGAATGGCCATGCGCGAATACGGCGACTCGCGTTCGTCACCCACCACCGTGATGCGGTCTTGCGGGCAATGCTTGCGCAGGGTTTCGGCGGCGATGATGCCAGCCGGGCCGGCGCCGAGGATGAGGTGATGATTCATGGATCAGACTCCTGAAACAGGCAGCGGCCCGAGGGCCGCTGAACTAAACGTCGGACAAATGGATCGCCGCGCTGCGCTCGCCATGACATGTATGCCCGTCATTGCGAGGCCGCAGGGCGCGGCAATCCAGTTCAAAGACCCAGACGCTGCTTGGTCGCCGAGGTCGGACGGCCTTCGCTGTCCCAGCCGCGCACCTCGTAGTACTTGGGCAGCATCTCGGGCAGCTTGCTGACCACGCCCTTGCCCGGACCGGTCTTGGCGGCTTCGGTCAGCAGGCGCTTGGGAAGGCTGTCGTCGGCCTTGGTGAAGCCGGCCGCGTTGTTGAACTCGCGCTCCATGTTCCAGATGCGCTCGCCAATGTGGTTGAGGTGTTCCATGGTGAACTCCTCGCCACAGGCAGCCTGCACCTGTGGGGCCACGTCGGCCAGGGTCCATGCGAAGCTGGTGAAGATGCAGACGCCGGCCGAGTCAAAGGCGGCGGTGGCGTCCTGGAAGGCCTTGACGAGTTCGGGCTTGCCGTTGGACTCGGTGGGCTCGGTCTTGACCGGAATGCCCAGCACTTCGGATGCGATGGTGTAGCCACGCAAGTGGCAGGCACCGCGGTTGGAAGTGGCATAGGCCAGGCCGATGCCCTGCACCACGCGGCCGTCGTAGGCCGGGAATT
>JACCDV010805003.1_pt1 | contig 14007 bp, 7 predicted proteins | sample 7446131 | NCBI WGS metagenome assembly JACCDV01 (sample SAMN15323448, study PRJNA562643) | freshwater metagenome | isolation source: river surface water | place: USA:Blue River Watershed | collected 2017-08-17 | reverse complement strand
CCTTAATTTAAAAATTGATTTTTTTTTAAAAATAATTTTAACTCCGTTTTGCCGAATGGAGTTAAAATATGCGCAGCAAATCCCAAAGCTTTATCCTTCTCTCTATTTTATTCCTGATGAGTGATCTCGGGGCATATAACATTACAAGCAGCGCTGATAGTGGTGATGGAACATTAAGGCAAGGTGTGCTACAGACACAAGCTCAGTTAATTAGTGTGCTTGGATCCTCCGGTAATACTATTACTTTAGTATCAGATTTGTCGCTTAATTATGATACAACTTTAGATGGATCAAGTAATAGTTTAACAATCACGGGTAGTGGTTCTAAATTCATCGATTTAGGAACCGGCAACACTCTTACTATTCAAGGCCAAGTTGCAGTTAATGGCCTTGTAAATACTTTGAACGGTGGAACTATTCAAATAGCTAATAATCCATCTTTATATCCATTTGAGCAACATTTATATTTATCTAAGTTAAATATCCAAAGTGGAAGTACTGGAACAATTAATATCGGTGCTAATTCGATGTTTGGTTTTGTAGGTGACAATTCATATATTGATTTGAGCTTTAATAATTTGAGTATTGTTTCAGAAAGTGACACTGGTATTTTCTATTTGAATATTCCCGAACTTAGTCTAGCTTCATTTGGCCAAGTTTTTGGCAATCCTGATAACAGAGTTAGGTTATGGCTTGATTCTGGTACTTTAGAGATTGAGCAATCCTCTACTACAGGTGGATTGCTTGGTGATAACGGTGTTTTGAGTGTCCAAGGAACCATCACACTTTATGATGATGATGAAGTTAATATAGCGGAGTTTAGTGGTGATATTGTGGATTTACATCAAGGTGCAACAGCGGCAACTGTTGTTAAAAGCGGGCCCTACAGGCAAGTTTTTATTGGTACAAATACTTATACTGGTGGAACAACAATCAATCAAGGGACTTTAACGTTTTATGGGCCTAGTTCGTTGCCAACTGAAGGACTAATTACTTTAAATGGTGGAACGCTTGGATTTGGGGGAACATGGTCTAGTGTAGTTTCAAATAATATTGAATTGAGTACTAATTCATTTATTTCTGCTAATGAAAATACAACAGTTACATTTAAGGATTCACAAACTATTAGTGGAACGGGTTCTTTAACAAAAACAGGGCTAGGTACGATTGTTTTACAGGGCAGCAGTACATATTCAGGGGGAACTACAATTACTGAAGGGACTCTGAAGTTCGTTGGATCATCTTCATTGCCTCTTGAGGGTAGCACAATTACTTTGAATGGGGGAACGCTCGCACTTAATCGAACACCAGGGCTTTTAACCGTAGAAAACCCCGTTTTTTTAAGGCGGGATTCAAGCATTTCTGTTGATCCATCGGTAGAGGCAGCTTTCCCTGAGATTGTAAGTGGAAACGGCGCTTTAACGAAAACAGGTGAAGGTACACTGATATTAAATGGGATTAACAGTTACACTGGTGCAACAACCATCAATCAAGGGACACTCCGATTTTTAAATAGAGGCCTTCCTAGTTCTTCAGCGATTACCGTAGGTAATGGAACGCTTGAATTCGGGCCATTTATGCCGCTTGAGATTGCAAATCCCATCACTTTAAATGAGAATAACTCAATTATATCAGCTGATGAGAACGTCCAAATAGAGCTATCTGGGGTTATTTCAGGGTCGGGGAGATTAAACAAAAGAGGTGAGGGTATAGTTTTATTATCTGGGAATAATACTTACACTGGTGGAACAACAATCAATCAAGGGACTTTAAAGATTATTCGGACAAATTCTTTGCCTGAAGAACAAATTATATTAGTGGGCGGTACGCTTGGATTTGGTCCACTAGCGAATGTTACTGTTGTAAATGATATTAATTTAACCCAGCCTTCAACGATTGATTGTGATGAAGGGTATTTTGGTACTTTAAGCGGTAATATTAGTCAAAATTCTCCATGTTTTATTACCAAAACAGGTGCAGGTACTATTACACTATCAGGAACTAATAATTACACTGGTGGAACAACAATCAATCAAGGAAGTTTGATATTCAATTCCTCAGCATCAGTTCCAACTCGCGGAATTATTACGCTAAATCAAGCAACTTTAGGATTCGGTGGTGAGGGTGCAATTTCTACTGCAGCAGATATTATATTGCTAAATAATTCTCAATTGCTGATTCAAGATAGAGCGGTGTTAAACTACAGTGGAGCTGTGCAGTATGATGATAATTCTTGGAGTTTGAATTTTGGATCTTCATTTCCAGAGTACGCTCCAAAACTCATCATCCCAGATTTAAAGAGCTTAACATTTAGTGGGATTTATAGTGATTTAACCAACTCTGAAATTAACATTGTAGGAACTTTAAATGTTGAAAATTCGATGGGTTCATCATTCAGTGGGAAGGTTACCGGTAATGGTATTTTAAATGTTCGGAATACAATTTTAACTTTAAGTGGCGATAATACTTACAATGGACAAATCAGCATCAGTAGCGCTAACTTAAGGTTTGAATCTCAAGATGCGATTTCAGCAGCTCAAATATTTTTAGAGAATGGAGGTCTTTCTTTTGGTGGCGATTCTTCTTTATCGATTAATTTACCCGTTAATATAACTGGAACGAATAACCTTTCTGTTGATTCAGACACAACGCTTACATTCTCTAGCTCTATAACTGGTAGTGGTTCATTGATAAAAGAAAATCCCGGAAATCTTATTTTTGATACAAATGCAAGTTTTAATGCCTTTCAACTAAATGAGGGTGGATTAAACATCCGAAGTGGCAAGACTTTAACTGTTAATAATTCATTTGTTTCTGATGTAGACACACTACTTAGCGGTGAGGGGACAATAGAAGGGCCTACTGAAATTTATGGGACAATTGCACCTGGTAATAGCATCGGAACTTTGAATATCGTAGGGGATTATACGCAAGGCTCAGGCTCTACTTACGACTGCGAGATCCAAGCCGACGGAGCTTCTGATCGCATAGCTATTACTGGGAATTTGTTTTTCGATAACTCAATGGGTGATACGACGTTTAATTTGATACCGCTTGGAACTGGATTTAATCCTGATCAAAGTTTTGATGTCATGACTTATACAGGGACCCGAAATGGAACTTTTGGTAGCATTACATCTTCTTCTCCCTTGATTTCAGGTGTTTTAAATTATGATGAGATGGGTACAGTTAGGTTAATTTTGATTTTAAATGGAATCCCCCTCAATGGAAGCTTTAATCAAAACGCCGTTGCAACTGTGATTAACGCCTTGGCAGATCAAGGTTCTAATACAGGTAATCAGATTTTAAGGTCGTTAGCAAGTTTAAACCAAACGCAACTTCATGACGCTTTAGATCAAATGATCCCGGCCCTTTTTAAAGGAGCAACTATTGTCGCTGAAAATAACGCTTATACAGTAGAAAATTCTCTTTGGAAAAGAATTCAACTGGTTTTAGATCGTCAGTTTTGCCCTGAAATCTGCCAAGATTGCTCTAACCAAAACCGAAAATATCACCTTTGGATCGATGGATTTGGTTCCGCTTTAAACCAGGAATCTAAACATAATGCATACGGAAGCCAGTTTGGGTACGGCGATATGTCAGGAGGTGTGACTCTTGGTTTTGACTATATGACTGATGATAAAGTGTTTTTTGGGCTCTTGGGCGCTTATACCAATGCAGATGTCAACTGGGAAAGTTCCCAAGGTAAAGCAGATATCCAATCAGGTTATGCAGGTGCTTATTTCGGCATGATAAAAAAATATGGATACGGACATATCTCAATTATCGAAGCTTATAACCGATATCATGAGTCCAGAAGAATTGATTATCCAGGTGTAGGATATACAGCGCATCAGCATCACGGCGGACTCGAATCGATTTTTAACCTCAATTTTGGTGGGTTGATCAATACCAATATCATGACTTTACAACCATTCGAATCACTTCTTGTCATCGCGCAAAAGGAAAATAGCTTTACTGAAAACGGAGCTGGGATCTACGACCTTCATGTCAGAAGTTCGTCAGCTGGATATATCCGAAACGAAATCGGAATGAACTTTTCAAGATGTAATCAGATCATCAATAAAAATATCATAGTCGATTTCAAAACAAGTTGGATCTATGAATCACGACCAGATGGAGCTTTTTATACAGCTTCATTCGTTGGGACTAATCCTACATTTAAAACAGGTGGATATTTCCCAAATCGCTCTCTTTTAGGATTAGGCGGAAGTATTGCGTTAGCTATACTTCAAGATAAACTCAATATTAAAGGGTATTACGATGCGCAAATTTCAAGCAGTTATTGGGATCAAAATTTCGGCATTCAATTAGGCGGAAATTTTTAAATAAAAGATGAAAGATCAGATCTTTCATCTTTTATTTTCGATATCTTTAAGCTTAGCTTCAAAAAGTTCGATGTTGGCTTTAGTCTTGTCAAGCAGCTGCTTAGGTGCTTTTTCAACGAACTCTGGATTCTCTAACTGTTTTTGAAGATGAGCTAGTTGAGCTAAAATTTTTTCTTTTTCTTTCAAAAGTCGCTCTTTTTCTTTTTCAACTAAAGCTTGTGGCAGATAAACAATCACTTTCATTTGCTTGATTCGTTCGCTTGCAAAATTTAAACTAGGTTGAGTCCTGGAAAGCGGCTCAATCTTGACAAGAGCTTGAATCATTACTTCATTTTGAATCACAAGTTGATATTCAGACGGATGGCCTAAATCTTCAATTGCAATTTCTACAGAACTTCCTAAAGGAATTTGCATTTCTCCACGCAAATTGCGAATGGAGTAAACAACGTCTTTGATGAGTTTAAATTGATCCTCAATAGATTCATTAATCAGATTCGAATCGATTGATGGGTAGTTAGCAATACAAATAGCATCGGTTAATAACGATTCAACCAAATCTTTGGTTAATCCAAGTTGAGAAGCATCTACATGGGAAAGTTGAAATCTCTCTTTGAACATTTGGAAGATTTCTTCCGTGATGAAAGGGGTGATCGGATGAAGCAGTTTTAACGTGCTCATTAAAACTTGCAATAAAATCTTTTGCTTATTTTTTAAAATGATCGGGTCATTTACTTTTTTATTCATGTATGGCTTACATGTCTCTAAGTAATAAGCGCAAAATTCATCCCAAAGGAAGGTGTAAATTGTAGTGGCATACGCATCAAAATCATACTTTTCTAAAGATTTTTGAGAAGCGTCGATCAGACGATTTAACTTAGAGAGAATGAAAGCATCATCTAATTGAAGTTTAGAAGTATCTAGCTTTGTAATTAAATCTTCGCTCGTCAATGCATCCGGATGATCGCTCTCTTTTAAATTCATCATGACGAAACGGGAGGCATTCCAAAGCTTATTAGCAAAATTTTTATACTCTTCAAATCGTCTTCGATCTAAATCGATTTGTCTTGAATCGGTCAGCGATGCGCATAAAGCCATTCTAACGGCATCTGCGCCGTATGAGTTGATCATTTCAATCGGATCGATGATATTCCCTTTTGATTTTGACATTTTCTCCCATTTGGAATGAATACCATGAGGTAATTTATCAGATTTTTCTAAAGCGTCTCGCTCATCGGCAGTGACATATTGAATCGATCCATCCTTATTTTGTCTCCAGTATGATTTACCGTAGATGAGACCATGAATGAATGTCTTATAAAAGGGAGGTTGCTTTAAAGCATATCGACTCATCAAAATCATTCTGGCTACCCAGAAGAAAAGAATATCGTGACCTGTAACTAAAACAGATGTTGGGAAAAATTTTTCCAAGTCTTGGGAGTCATCGGGCCAACCAAGTGTGCTAAAAGGCCATAAAGCTGAAGAAAACCAAGTGTCTAAAACATCTTCATCCTGACGGTAAAGTTCGGGGTTGTTTTTCACTTCTAAAGGAAGATCGGGCCCATCGTGACAAATCATGATCGATGGGTCATAGCGATGATACCAGACAGGGATGCGATGTCCCCACCAAAGCTGTCTTGAAATGCACCAATCTCTGATGTTTTCAATCCAATGGTAATAAGTTTTGTCAAAATGGTCGGGGATCAGCTCGATCTCTTTACTGCGGACAGCATCTAAAAGATCTTGCTTGAAAGCGCTCATTTTTACAAACCATTGTTTCGATAAATAAGGCTCGATCACAGCTTTTGAACGATAAGATTTTCCAATTCGATGTTGATGAGGCTCTATTTTAGAAAGTAGATTTTCCTTTTTTAAAAAATCGACAATCTGTTTTCGAGCTTTTTCCATGCTGAGCCCCTTAAATTGAAGCCCTTGCTCGTTTAAACGACCATCTTCTGTCATGATGTTAATCATCGGCAGGTGATTTCTTAAGGCGCTTTCATAGTCGTTGAAATCATGAGCAGGTGTGATTTTAACCGCCCCAGTTCCAAAATCAGGTTCAACGAAATGGTCTGCGATGATAGGGATTTTTCTTCCCACAATCGGTAAAATCGCAAATTTTCCGATCAGATGTCGATAGCGAAGATCTTCGGGATTGACTGCAATCGCCGTATCGCCGATCAACGTCTCAGGGCGTGTAGTGGCTATTGTAATTGTTTCATCTAAACCATCGATAGGATAGCGGATATGCCAAAGGGAACTTTCAACTTCTTCATACTCCACTTCATCATCGGCTAAAGCGGTTTGAGTGACGGGATCCCAGTTTACAAGATAGTCGCCTCGATAGATTAAACCATCATCATAAAGGCGTTTAAAGATCGTTTTTACAGCTTGGTTAGACCCCTCATCCATTGTAAAACGGTTTCTAGACCAGTCAAGTGAGCACCCCAAAAGTTTTAACTGAGAGCAGATGATATGCTCATGCTCTTCTTTCCATTGCCAGACATATTCTAAAAATTCATCACGTTTGAATTCTTTTCTGGTTTTTCCCATGAGTTTAATCAGGTGTTTTTCAACGACAGTTTGCGTTGAAATTCCGGCATGGTCGACACCAGGCAGCCAAAGCGTTTCAAATCCCTGCATTCGCTTGAATCGAGTTAAGATGTCTTGTACAGTGCCTCCTAAAGCATGTCCCATATGCAATCTTCCAGTGACATTCGGAGGAGGTAAGATGATGCAAAAAGGGGGCTTTTTTGAATTGGCATCTGCTTTAAAAAAACCCTTTTTATCCCAAAATTCATTCCACTTATTTTCTACAAGGCGATGGTCATAAGCTGAAGACATGTCGAATTTCCTAAATTAAAAGTAAAAATTTATCAAAAAATATAAAATTAGGAAATCACTATATCGATGAAAAAATTATTTTTTAGATTGCCCCTGCATTAAATCTAATAATTTTTTTTGAAACGATTTCTGTTTCGAGCGTTTTCCTTTTATGCAATATAAAAGCTCAAGCTGCCTTAAAAGCTCAAGTTTTTCGTAATAAAAACTTTTTTTGAACCATGTCGTTTTTTCTGTGATATAACCTGAAAGGTAGTGCGCAAATAGAGCGTGCATGGGTGGGTGAGGAAGTTGAAATAATTTTTTAAATTCTTCGACGAGTTCTTTTTCATCTTTTATTGCAAATGAGTAAACGGCATAAAGCGTGTAGAAAGGAGAAGTTGGAAGTTTTAATTCTGAGGCATAAATTTCAAAGTAGGGTTTGCAATCATTGAGTCTTTTTTGTTTGAGAAGTAGCTCAAGTTTCAAACAATCGAATTCGCTTGCGTATGCAATTTCGATCTGACAATGCTCAAAAGCTGAGGAGATCATTTTAAGCTCTTCTTTTTTAGCATCAAATAATTTGTAGTGAATCAAGTATTTTAGAGCCTTTAACTGGGATGAGTGGATTTTTTTGGATTCTAAAATTTTCAAAATGATTTGAGGTGCACGATCTTCAAAGAAAGCAACTGATTTTAAAAGTTGCAAAAGCTGGTGCATATTGGAATGAGTCTGAGTTTCGTCCCGTTCGAAAATATCGATGAACTCTTGTAAAACATCAAAATGATTGAGATATAAAAACGAAAATGCGCACTGTGTTGTTATAATTGATTTTTCTTGCGCACTCCAAGTTTTTTTTGTCGCAATCTCCAAAAGAATGTGAGGCTTATCCAACCAAAAAGCTAAACACATGGCAAGATGCACGTGAGGTTTTTCCGATAAAAAAGGGGTTTGAAATATCATCGGTTCTAAATGCTCGTGTAAACTCTCAATTAAAAGTTTAGTCTCCCTCTGAAGTTGATTCATAGGAATATGCCTTGTGATCAACAACCCAAAAAGATAGGTATGGAAGCGATTAACTTTAGCGCTTTCATGCAGCCTAAAAATTAATTCTTCTTTGATCAAACTGATTAGGGGATTTTTTGGGAATTTGCGCAAAGCGAGTTCTAAACATTTGCTCTCTTCATCGATATCTTGTAAAAATTTATAGATGAGAGATTTACCTAAATATTCTAAGGGAGCCCCATTAGTTTTTTTAAGCTTTTCAAATTCTAGATGGGCTAAATCACATAAGTAATATTTTTGCGCTTGAGTTCCCTCTAGTTTAGCTTCCTCAAGAAGGGTGACTCCAGCTCGGAATAGAGCTTCCCTCCCTTCATTTCTACCTCTAAATGAATCTGCAATTCTCAAGTATTCGACATATGCTTTTTTAAATTCTTTGCAAGCTAAAAAAGCATCCGGGATGGATAGGCAGTTGACCATCGCATTTTGAGAGCCGGTATAAACTTTCCACGAACTAATTTTAAAATCGGTATCTTTCGATAATAATCCGATATGCGTTCCTACAATCGGGATATAGCCCACATAATGCAGAATCGATTCTCCATCTAAAGTGACTTTGACTCGATTGTCAACTTTTTCGATAATAAGTTCACTTTTTTTACCTGTTTTTAAAGCTTGCTCTGGAAAAGAGAGAAGCTCTACATTTGAGCGGAATAATTTAAACCCTGGATTTTTTTTTGTTCCTACCCACAGACAAAACCCATCTTCTAGACCAGTTCTTTCTGATTTTTCAGGGATCGAAAATAAAAATCCTACCCCTTCAGAATGCTTTTCAATTTCTATGTGGATAACGAGTTTCATATTCCCTGAAAATGAAGCTTTAGAGATCATCAATGCAACCCATTCCATCATGTAGCTTGATCGAGTGATGGCAAGACGGCGATTGAGCAAAATGTTTTCTTGGAATTCCCAATCGTCAGATCGATTGATTGAAACTTCAGTTTGAAAAATCCAATCAGGTTTTCCTTCGATATAATTTTCTAAATCGATGATCAACTCATTTAAAGATCTGTATCGCAATTTCGGGTCAGATTGAAGGCATTTTTTTGCAATCGCTGCAAGTTGTATCGGGATATCCCGATAAGGAGCCATTTCAATCGGATCGATCAATTTTTCAAACTTTGCCGTGTGTCTAAAGTCCTTTAATGATTGCCTTTTGAATGGCAATTTTAATGTGAGAATTTGGTATAAAACAACCCCAAGGGAATAGATATCCGTTTGAACCGTGGCATTCTCCCCAAGTGCTCTTTCGGGTGCTAAATAGGAAAGAGTTCCAACAGCTTTTCCAGGTTTTGTCAAATCCTCGCTTTCTAATGATTGAGGATCTTCAAATTCTTCATCTTTTGAAGTGTCAGAGATCTCTTTTGCTAAACCCCAATCTAAGATTAAAACCTGGCCAAATTTTCCGATCATGATATTGCCCGGTTTGATGTCGCGATGCAAAATGCCTTTAGAATGACAAAAAGCAATCGCTTGACATACCTGTAAAAAGATATGGGATAATGAGAAAATAGATGAGCCGATCTCATGGGGGATCGTTTGATTTTTGATGCTTTCAATCGTTTTGTAGAAGATATCTCTTAAGGATTCTCCTTCGATATAAGGCATCGTATAGTAAAGATGCTCTTGATCTTGAATGATATCAAATATAGGGATGATTGAAGGATGGGGGAGTTTAGCCGCAATTTTTGCTTCTTGTATAAAGCGGATCGGAGTATTTTTAAACTTCAAAAGATCATGCCGGATTTTTTTAATCGCTATATTTCTTTCACAGATAGGATCATAAGCTAAAAAAACCTCTCCCATGCCACCTTTAGCGATGAGCTTGGTGATTTGATAACGGCCTAGTTGAATTGGTAAATTTAAATCAGACATATACTTAATTTTAAAATTAGTTATGATGATTTCCGATATTTTTTTCAATAAAAGGAAATTATGACGAGAAAAACTGTATTGACAGGGGATAGACCTACTGGAAAACTACATTTGGGACACTATGTAGGTTCACTTCGATCGCGCGTGGATTTACAAGCTGATCATGACCAATTTATCATGATTGCAGATGCTCAAGCTTTAACCGATCATTACGCTGAACCGATGAAAGTAAGAGAAAATGTCTATCAAGTTGCGTTGGATTATTTGGCTGTGGGAATCGACCCTAGTTTATCTACGATTTTTATTCAGTCTCAGATTTCTCAACTGCCTGAGTTGGCCATGTACTTTTTAAATCTCGTCACTTGGAATCGATTAAAGCATAATCCGACTGTAAAAGCAGAAATCACCCAAAAAGGGTTTGGTGAAGCGGTTCCGGCAGGTTTTATGGCTTACCCTGTTTACCAAGCAGCTGATATCACCGCTTTTCATGCGGATATAGTCCCGGTCGGAGAAGATCAAAAACCGATGATTGAACAGACGAATGAATTAGTACGATCTTTTAATCGAATCTATCAAACTTCATGTTTAAAAGAAGTTGAAGCGATCATTCCTAAAATTGCAAGACTTCCTGGTATTGATGGAGGCGCTAAAATGGGTAAAAGCTTGGGCAATGCGCTCTACCTTTCAGATTCTGAGGATGAAGTGTCAAAAAAGATAAAAAAAATGTACACCGATCCCAATCATTTGAGAGTTGAAGATCCCGGACAAGTTGAAGGTAATCCTGTTTTTATTTATCTCGATGCTTTTGGAAAAGATAAAGATAAAATCGAAGAGCTTAAAGGGCATTATGCAAAAGGTGGGCTTGGCGATTCTGTCGTTAAGAAATATCTTCTGGAGGTTTTGCTCGAGTTTTTAGAGCCGATCCGAAAAAAACGGGAGCTTTATCAAAATCATTTAGATGAAGTAAAACGAATTTTGCATGAAGGAACATTAAAAGCTCAAGCTCAGGCTGAAAAGACGATGAAAAAAGTGAAAGAAGCGATGTGTCTTAACTATTGATCTTTTTCTTGTTCTTCTTCTTCCAATTCATGTTGTTTATCTTCGAGCTTATCTCTTTCGGTAAGCTCAACTTCATCGATGTAAGCTTTGTACACTTCATAAATTGCTGCAATCACCAATACTATCGGTAATACAATACTCCATGAAATTTTGGCTTGATAGGTCCAAGTTAAACCGCCGAAGGTCAATAAATTGAAAACCCCTTCATAGTAATGGCCTAAAGCAAGGCTTCTAAAGCCCAAGCTCCCACCGATCACTATGAGAATCCAAGGCCAGAACGTTTGAAAAAAAGCTAAAAAAGCAAGTCCTACTAAAAAAAGAGCTACCATAAAGGCTCTTGTCTTTTTATGTGATAAAATCATATTACATCCCTTTAAAAATCATCTAGCCCATCTTTAGAAAAATCGAGCTTTTTCACTTCTTGTAAAAGGGTATTAGGGAAAAAATCAAGTAAGATCTGTTCAACTGTAGCCCCTTTTTTAGACATCTCATTCGCAGAATATAAACATAAGCCAACGCCGTGACCCTCTCCATATCCTTCGAATTTGACTTGATCCCGATCGAGTTTGACAGTGAATAAATTGCTTTTTAGATATTTTTCACCGAGCAATTTTTGAAAGCTAAAATAATCGAAATCGTGCGATTGCACTCCATCTTTTATCCTGATGGCATAAATTCTTCCCGATTGCTTATCTTCGAAGGTATCGATCGCTGTAATTCTGTTGGTTTTCAAAAGTTGAGCAAACTGTGATTTTTGTAGAGAGAATGTCCAAAGAGATTTTTCACGATCTTTTCTCGCGTAGGGCGCTTCGACACCACCGGGGGATAGAATGTTTTTTCTAAAGATCATCTGATAATTTGCAGTAGCTCCTGCGCTATGCTGCGTCCACTCCGGATAAAAAGGCTTGTAATTGTATGTCAATATTACAGCTTGCGTTGAATCGACAGCTTCATCGATATAAGAATCGAGTTGCGATTGTGAATAGCCTAAAAAATTGGATCTGGAAGCATCGATTTGCCAAAATGCATTTTTATTTTTGGCAAGGGTATAATAAAGCTGTGTTCTTTTGATGATCGCAAGAGATTTTAACAATTTCATATCGAGATGTTCTCCGTCAAACTGTTCTGAAAGCCAATATTTCAGATAATTTTCTAACGGAATTTGGTTGATAATTGAAATATGTTGATCAATTTCATAAACGGTAAGTGACCCTTCATATTCAACTCCATCTACTAGAAATGTATCATTTTTAGATTGCCCGCTCAGCGCAATTTGATAAACTCCTGGAAATCCTTCACCCCACTTGATTCCATCGGGCAGCGGTTGTAAATAACATCTTTTTCCTTTATTACCCGAGGATAGTTTTTTTCCACTTTCTGGATTTGAGATTGTAAATCCCCCTTTGGATTCGATTAAAGCGCCCTGGGAGTCTTGCTTAATTAAAATTTTGATCTGAGGCAAGGGTTCTTCTTTTTTTTCTTCCATTTGAGTTTTTGCCTGCAAGACATTAAATGAGAAAAATAATGAAACACTAAGAAAAATTGATTGATATCGCTTGTTCATAAGTCCCTCCCGATTTCTGTTGGAGCCGAATATTTTAGGTGTTCATAAGCTAGTTTTGTCGCCTCTCGTCCTCTTGACGTGCGTCTTAAAAATCCTTGAGTGATTAAAAAAGGCTCATACACTTCTGCGATCGTTGTCGGTTCCTCTCCCAAAGCTGAAGCAATCGCGCTGACCCCTACCGGGCCCCCTTGATACTCTTCGATAATGAGCTTGAGAATCTTGATGTCTATTTCATCCAATCCTTTTCCATCTATGGCTAACATGTCTAATGCTTTTTTTACAGTAATTAAATCAGCAGAAGCATCATTTTTTATTTGTGCAAAGTCTCTTACCCATCGAATTAAATTGTTGGCGATACGGGGAGTGCCCCTTGAGCGAATGGCGATTTCCGAAGCAGAGTGATGGTCGAGTTTTAATCCTAAAATCATCCCTGTTCTTGTGATAATTTTTTCTAAGGCATCAAGAGAATAATAATCGACTTTCAAAGAGTAGGGAAATCTCGAACGCAAAGGGGATGAAAGCAAGCCAGCTCGGGTTGTAGCTCCAACTAAGGTGAATTTGTTCAAATTCACTTTTACGCTTCTGGCTGAAGGCCCTGAATCGAGCATTAAATCTAAAGAAAAATCCTCAATCGCAGGATAAAGATACTCTTCAATCGGACGATGCAAAGCGTGAATTTCATCGATGAATAAAATATCCCCTTCTTGCAAGTTAGTCAATATTCCAGCTAAATCACCCGCTTTTTCTATCGCAGGGCCAGAAGTTACATGTAAATTAGTTTGCATCTCTTTTGAAAGAATATGCGCAAGTGTTGTTTTACCGACTCCCGGCGGGCCATGAAATAAACAATGATCCAACGGCTCTTGACGCAGTTTTGCTGCTTGAATGATGACAGATAATTTTTCTTTGAGCTGGTTATGACCTAAAAACTCATTTAAAAATTGAGGGCGCAGTTTAATTTCTAATTCTTTATCTAATTGAGAGATTTTTTCTGAGGCCATGTCTAAAACCCTGATACGATATAAGAAAAACTGTAGCAAGAAACGATTTCCGAAGCTATAACTTAACTCAACTTAAAGATAAATCAAATTAAAGGGATTTATGGCTATAAAATCAGATCGTTGGATCAAAAAGATGGCTTTGGAGCATGGGATGATTCAACCATTTTGCGATCATTTAGTCAGGGAAGTGGATGGCAATAAAATTGTAAGTTATGGTTTATCAAGTTACGGATACGATTTAAGGTTTGCAAACCAGTTTAAGGTGTTTACAATTGTTTAT
>JACCDV010851137.1_pt1 | contig 14013 bp, 11 predicted proteins | sample 7446131 | NCBI WGS metagenome assembly JACCDV01 (sample SAMN15323448, study PRJNA562643) | freshwater metagenome | isolation source: river surface water | place: USA:Blue River Watershed | collected 2017-08-17 | reverse complement strand
CCTGGCCCACATCGTGCTCCTTGCTCGGGTCCTGGCTGTCGACCAGGCGCAGCTTGCGCGCACGGATCAGGCCACCGTCACGGCCCGTCAGGCCCACGGCCTTGCCACCGGCGCGGTTGATCATGCCCACGATGTCCTGCTGCACTTCGCCGCCCAGCACCCATTCGACCACTTCCATGGTTTCGGCGTCGGTCACGCGCATGCCCTGGATGAACTCGCCCTTCTTGCCCAGGCGCTGCAGCAAGCCCTCGATCTGCGGGCCACCGCCGTGCACCACCACCGGGTTCATGCCCACCAGCTTGAGCAGCACCACATCTTCGGCAAAGGCCTGCTGCAGGGCCGGGTCGGTCATGGCGTTACCGCCGTATTTGATGACCAGGGTCTTGCCGTGGAACTTGCGGATGTAGGGCATGGCCCGGGCCAGGATCTGGGCCTGTTGTTCGGGGGTCACGGCAGAAGTGGTGGTGTCGGTCATGGTCGGTTGGAATTCAGAGGTTTTGCGCGGATTGTGCCCCAGCTGGATTACAAAATTTCGGTCAGCAGGCGATCCACGCCCGTCTGCCAGTGCGGCAGGGTCAGGCCGAAGGTCTGCTGGAGTTTTTGCGTGTTCAGCCGAGAGTTGAGCGGGCGCCTGGCGGGCGTCGGGAAAGCGCTGGTCGGCACAGGCGCAATCTCGCCCACCTGCCAGGGCAGATCGGGCCGCAGCGCACGGGCCTGCGCAATCGCATGGCTGGCGTAGCCGTGCCAGCTGGTCTCGCCAGCGGCCACCAGGTGGTACAGGCCCGAGACCTGCGGTTGCAGCAAGGCCGTGCGGATCGCATGCGCCGTCACGTCCGCGATCAGGTCAGCGCCGGTGGGGGCGCCGTGCTGGTCGTCGATCACCGTCAGGCGCTCGCGCTCCTGCGCCAGACGCAGCATGGTCTTGGCAAAGTTGCCGCCACGCGCCGCATAGACCCAGCTGGTGCGAAAGATCAGGTGCCTGCAGCCGCTGGCGGCAATGGCCTGCTCGCCTTCGAGCTTGGTCAGGCCATACACGCCCAGCGGGGCGGTGGCATCGCCCTCCTGCCAGGCTCGCGTGCCACTGCCGTCGAACACATAGTCGGTCGAGTAATGCACCAGCCAGGCACCGGTTTCAGCAGCCGCCTGCGCCAGCGCGGCAGGCGCTTGGGCGTTGAGCGTGCGGGCGAGGTCCACTTCGCTTTCGGCCTTGTCCACCGCGGTGTGGGCGGCGGCGTTCACGATCACGTCCGGGCGCAGCGTGCGCACGGTCTCGGCCAGCCGCTGCGGCTGGCTCAGGTCACCACAGGGCTGGCTGTGGCGGTCCAGCGCGACCAGTTCGCCCAGCGGGGCCAGGCTGCGTTGCAGCTCCCAGCCCACTTGTCCGTTTTTGCCCAGCAACAAAATTTTCACCGTTCACCTCCCATGGGGCATGTCCGTAACCAACCATCCATTCGGCCGCAGGGGCGGCCTCCTACATCCCCTGCTCGCGAAGCCTTCGGCCGCAGGGGCGGCCTCCTACAAAAACCTACACCCCTTGTAGGAGCGAGCCCCTGCTCGCGAAGCTTTCGGCCGCAGGGGCGGCCTCCTACAAGGTCAGGGGGCGTATTGCTGGCTCACCCACTCGCGGTAAGCCCCGCTTTGCACGTTGGCCACCCACTGCGGGTGCTCCAGATACCACTGCACTGTTTTGCGAATGCCGGTCTCAAACGTCTCGGCGGGCTTCCAGCCCAGCTCGGCCTCAAGCTTGCGCGCATCGATCGCGTAACGGCGGTCATGCCCCGGGCGGTCGGTCACGTAGCTGATCTGCGTGGCGTAGCTTGTCCCGTCGGCTTTGGGTCGCAGTTCGTCCAGCAATGCACACACCGTCTTGACGATCTCGATGTTGGGCTTTTCATTCCAGCCGCCCACGTTGTAGGTCTCGCCCAGGCGCCCGGCGTCGAGCACACGGCGAATGGCGCTGCAATGGTCCTTCACATACAGCCAGTCGCGGATCTGCATGCCGTCGCCATAGACCGGCAGGCTCTTGCCCGCCAGCGCGTTGACGATCATCAGCGGGATGAGTTTTTCCGGGAAATGGTAGGGGCCGTAGTTGTTGGAGCAGTTGGTGGTGAGCACCGGCAGGCCATAGGTGTGGTGCCAGGCGCGCACCAGGTGGTCGCTGGCGGCCTTGCTGGCACTGTAGGGGCTGTTGGGCTCGTAGCGGTTCGTCTCGGCAAAGGCCGGGTCGGTGGGCGAGAGCGAACCGTAGACCTCGTCGGTGGAGACGTGCAAAAAGCGAAACTCGCTCTTTGTAGGAGCGAGCCCCTGCTCGCGATCCATTCGGCCGCGGGGGCGGCCTCCTACAGAATCCCCTGCCCCTGCCCCTGCCCCTGCCCCTGCCCCTGCCTCTGCCTCTGCCTCTGCCTCTGCCTCTGCCTCTGCCTCTGTAGGAGCGAGCCCCTGCTCGCGAATGTCTGCCTCGGGCAAAGCACTCCAGTAGCCCCGCACCGATTCGAGCAGGTTGAACGTGCCCACGATGTTGGTCTGAATGAAATCACCCGGACCATGGATGGAGCGGTCCACATGGCTCTCGGCCGCAAAGTGAATGACCGCACGCGGGCGGTGTTCGGCCAGCAGGCGCTCGACCAGCGCGCGGTCGCCAATGTCGCCCTGCACAAAGGTGTGGCACGGGTGGCCCTGCAGCGAAGCCAGGGTTTCGAGGTTGCCTGCGTAGGTGAGCTTGTCGAGGTTGACCACCGGTTCATCCGAACCGGCGATCCAGTCGAGCACGAAGTTGCCGCCAATGAAACCGGCGCCGCCAGTGACGAGAAGGGTCATGGGTGTATAAAGGACAAAGCCGCCCGAAGGGACGGCACCTTGTGGATTCTAGAACCACCCCTGCCCCCGAAACGGATACCGTCATGGCCAAAAAACCCGACCCCGCCACCCCGTCCGGCATGCCCGACCTGTCTGCCCTGTCCAGTCACCAGATCTGGCTGGCGGGTCTGGGTGCCATGGCCCAGGCGCAAGCCCAGGGCAGCAAGGCCATTGAAACCCTGGTCAATGACGGCCTGGCCTTCCAGCGCAAAAGTCAGGAAGAAGCCCGGCAGCGCTTCGAGGAAGCCACCGAGCGCTTCACCAGCATGGCCCAGGGACTGGGTCAGCAGGCCTCCGGCCGCATCGACAAGCTGGAACACGTGTTTGAGGAACGCGTGGCGCGCGCGCTGCACCGTCTGGGCATGCCGACCTTGCAGGACATTGCCGAACTGCAGGCCCGCGTGAGCGACCTGGAAGCCCAACTGGCCAAGGCCAGTCAAGCGGGCGCCAAAACAGCCAAACCCGTGGCCAAACCCACGGCGACCAAGACAGCCGCCCGCAAAGCCACGCGCAAGGCCTGAGCCAGTCCATGGCCAAAAAAGCCCCACGCCGAACGGCCGAGCGGATCGCCAGCGTCACGCTGGACCTGTTCAACCGCTATGGCGAGCCCCATGTCTCCACGACCATGATCTCGTCGGAGCTGGGCATCAGCCCGGGCAACCTGTACTACCACTTCCCGTCCAAGGACAAGCTGGTCAACCACCTCTACGACGGCTTTGAAGCGTCCATGCTCGGACTGCTGGATGCAGGCGGCGATGTGCAGGACATCGAGGACGCCTGGTTCTTCCTGCACACCCTGTTTGAAAAAGTCTGGGACCACCGCTTTCTCTACCGCGACCTCAACCACCTGCTCTCAGGCAACCGGCACCTGGAAACCCGCTTTCACAAGGTGCTCGAGCGCAAGACCCATGCGCTACGGCAAATGCTCGAATCGCTCTCGGCCGCGCAGGTCATGCACATCGCTCCCGACCATGTCGACACGCTGTCGACCAGCATGACGGTGGTTGTGACCTACTGGCTCAGCTATGAGTATGTTCGGGACCCGCGCCACGCGATGGAGCCGGAAAGCGCCAGCCAGGCCATGGGCCGCGGTGCGCAACATGTACTGGGCCTGCTGACCCCTTACCTGAGCAGCGCGCAGCTGCAGCAGCACCTGACGGCGCTGACCTCGGCCTACGGGCTGGGCCGCTGAAACTCAGGCGAAACGCAGGCTGGCCAGCGTCAGCAGGCCATCAAAAATCAGGTTGTCGACCAGCTCGAACTCAATGCCCATGCTCGGGGCCATCTTCCAGCCCGCCCCACCCGTCATCACGCACAAGGGCTCCATGCCCGTGTGGCTGCGCAGGTGCTGCACCATGCGTTCACAAGCCCCGGCAATGGCAAAGGTGCCACCGCTGGTCAGGGCGTCACTGGTGTTGGTCGGGAACAGGCGCACTTCACCGGTAGGCACATGCAAACCGGCTGTGCCCGACTCCAGGGCGCGCAGCATGATGCCGTGGCCAGGCAGGATGAAGCCGCCCAGGAATTTGCCGTGCTGGTCGATCGCTTCCACCGTCACGGCAGTGCCCACCATCACCACCACCAGTGGCCGCGGCGATCCCTGGCTGAGCATGCGCTGGCGGGCGCCCACCATGGCCACCCAACGGTCGGCACCCAGCCGTGTCGGATGGTCATAGCCATTGATCAAGCCCGCTTCGGTCTGCTCGGCCACCACCCACTGCGGCGTCACATCCCAGATCTCCATCTGCTCCTGCACGCGACGGCGCACGGCATCACCGGCCACGATGCAGCCGAGCATGCGGTCAGGCGCAGGCAACTCGGCCCATGCCCCTTCGCTCAGGCGATCAATGTTTTCAAGAAACTCTGCCCCGTGCGCCAGCAGTGTGGCTTGCGGATGGGCACCGTCGTACAACGCCCATTTCAAACGGGTGTTGCCAACATCAATGGCCAGGAAGTTCATGGCTGCATGATAGCGGCAGTCCAGCCGCTCCCTTGCAGGAGGCCGCCCCCGCGGCCGAATCATCCACCCTGTAGGAGGCCGCCCCTGCGGCCGAATCATCTGCCTTGTAGGAGGCCGCCCCCGCGGCCGAAAGCCTTCGCGAGCAGGGGCTCGCTCCTGCACAGACATTGCCCCCGCGGCCGAAGCATCTCCCCCGTAGGAGGCCGCCCCTGCGGCCGAAGCTTTCGCGAGCAGGGGCTCGCTCCTACACAGACATTGCCCCGCGGCCGAAGCATCTGCCCCGTAGGAGGCCGCCCCTGCGGCCGAAGCTTTCGCGAGCAGGGGCTCGCTCCTGCACAGACATTGCCCCTGCGGCCGAAGCATCTCCCCCGTAGGAGGCCGCCCCTGCGGCCGAAGCTTTCGCGAGCAGGGGCTCGCTCCTACACAGACATTGCCCCGCGGCCGAATCATCTGCCCCTGCGGCCGAATGTGCTTGCCACAAAGCCGTCAAATCACCGGCCGCAGCACCGGCTGCACCGATTCGTAGGCGCGCGCGGCGCGCAGCACCAGCGCATCGCCAAACATCGGCCCGACCAACTGCAGGCCCATGGGCAGGCCCGCCTTGGTCAGCCCGCAAGGCACCGTGATGGCCGGTTGCTGCGTCAGGTTGAAGGGGTAGCTGAACGGCGTCCAGCCCAGCATGCTGACCGGGTTCATCGGGACCGACCCGGCTGCACGTGCCTCGAAAGCAGGCACCGCCACAGTGGGCGTGACCAGCAGGTCGTAGCGCTGCATGAACTGGCGCATCTGCGAGCCCAGCACACCCCGGCGCTGGTTGAGCTGCTGGATCTGCAGGGCGCTCAGCTGGGCACCCAGCTCGGCCTCGACGCGAAAGTCCGGATCGGCCAGCGCCTGCTGCTCGGCACTCAACCCACTCCAGACCGTGTGCGCGCCCAAAAACCACAGGCCGGTGGTGATCTCCAGCGGGTCTTCAAAACCCGGGTCCACCTGCTCCACATGCGCGCCCAGCGCCTGGAGCTGACGCACCGCCGCATCGACCGCGGCGGCAATTTCGGGGTGCACGTTCTTCGCATAGCCCAGCGTGGGGGAATACGCGATGCGCAGGCCACGGATGCCGTCTTCCAGACCCACGGTGTAGTCGCTCGTGTCAGGCGGCAAGGCGGTCCAGTCGCGGGCATCGGCTTGCTTGAGCACATTCATCATCAGCGCCGCATCGCGCACGCCCATGGTGTGCGGCCCCAGGTGCGCCACCGTGCCAAAGGGCGACAGCGGATAGGCAGGCACCCGGCCAAAGCTGGGCTTGAGCCCCACGTTGCCGCAAAACGCCGCCGGGATGCGCACACTGCCCGCCCCGTCGGTGCCCACGCTCAAGGGCCCCAGGCCCGCCGCCACCGCCGCGGCCGTGCCGCCCGAGGAGCCGCCCGGCGTGCAGTCCAGATTCCAGGGGTTGCGGGTGATGCCGGTGGCCGGTGAATTGGTCTCCCCCTTGCAGCCAAACTCGGGGGTGGTCGTCTTGCCCAGCAGCACGGCGCCTGCCTCGCGCAGGCGGGCCGTGGCGGGGGCATCCACCTCCCAGGGCTGGTTCGGGTCGATGGTGCGGCTGCCGCGCAGGGTGGGCCAACCCTGGGTGAGGATCAGGTCCTTGATCGAAGTCGGCACACCCTCGAGTGCGCCCACCGCGGCCCCGGTCGCCCGGTGGGCCTGCCAGCGCGCTTCACTGGCGCGGGCACTGGCCAGCGCACGGTCGGCATCGACCAGGCAAAACGCGTTGATGCGCGGGTTGACGCGCTCGATGCGCGCGAGCACCGCCTGCGTCGCCTCCACCGGACTGGCCTGGCCACTGCGGTAGAGGGCGAGCAATTGGTCTGCGGTGCATTGGGTCAGGTCGGTGGTCGACATGCGTGTCTCCTAAGGTCGGGTTCGGGTCTTCGCGTTGAGTTTTTTCCAGGGCAGATCGCCCGGGTCGGCGGCCATGGGCCCCGCCGCCTTGGCCACCAGCACGCGGCTGGCGATCGGCGTGAAGTCGGCACGGAAATGGTTGGAGCTCTTGCACACCAGCAGCTTCATCTGCTCGGGCTGGATGCCCACCGCGCGGAACAGCTCACGGTCGAGCATCTGCATCTTGCCGCTGGCCACCGCGATCAGCACCCCATCCATTTCAAGGCAGGCGCACGGCCCGATGCGGACCTTCACGCCCGTCATCATCGGTCCCTTGATCTCGCACACGTCTTCGCCCAGCGCACGCACCACAAAGCGGCCCTGCACCGGCGGGTCACTGGGCTGGCCGGTGAAGGTCGGCACCGCCTTGCCCAGCGCCAATTCGAGCGTGGCGCCCACACCGGCTTCGTGCGCCTTGCGCGCGGCCTCGGGGTCGTACAGCAAACCCAGCGCCACCTGGCCGGGCCACTGGCGGCCCGCCCCCTGCGCCAGCAGCGCATGCAGCATGCCGGTGGTGTTGCTGTCGCCTCCGGCGCCCGGGTTGTCCTGCGTGTCGGCCATGACCACGGGCGCGCTGTGCTGCGCCGCCAGTGCCAGGGCCTGCTGCACCGCTTCGTGCGCACTTAAAAATTCGGGGCGCCACTGCTGCGGCTGGCTCACACGCTCGAACAACTGCTGCACCGCCTGCTGGGCAGCGCCGCCATGGCCCCAGACCACCGGACCGCACTCGTCAAAGTCCGAAGCCGGGAAACCCATGCAGAAACTCAGCATGCAGCCCGTGCGCGCCTCGATGGCGGCCAGTTCGTCGTACACCTCGCGCGCAGGCGACATCCAGGTGCTTTGCGCATTGAGCGCGATCAGGAAAGGCAGACGCCGTGCCTGCATGTCGGCCTTGCGCCCGCTGCGCAGGTGCTCGCGCAAGAGCCGCGCCGCGCGCTCGCCGGTCTCGGCCATGTCGATGTGCGGGTAGGTCCGGTAGCTCACCAGACCGTCAGACAATGCCAGCATGCGCTGCGTGACATTGGCGTGCAGGTCCAGGCTGGCCACGATCGGCACACGCGGCCCCACCACGGCGCGGATGCGCGCGATCAGCTCCCCCTCGCTGTCGTCCGCATGATCGGCCACGGCCGCGCCATGCAGGTCCAGGTAGACGCCGTCCAGCCCCTGCACCATCGCGGCGCGCACGTCTTCGAGGATGGCGGCGCTGATGCGCTCGAACGCATCGCGCGTCACATACGACGAAGGGGTGGCCCCGGCCCAGGCCGAGGGCAGCAGCTGCCAGCCCTCGCGTCGGGCCGCGTCGATGAAGCCGCCCACCGGGATGTTCAGGCCCGTCATCTGCGCCACCATGGCCTGGCCACGCACATAGGCCGGGAAATTCTCGCCCGTGTTGAAGGCCGCCCAATCGGCCAGGCTGGGCGCAAAGGTGTTGGTCTCGTGCTGGTAGCCTGCGATCAGGATGCGGGTCATGCGTTTTCCATTGGCGGCAGCGCAGCAGGCGCCGCATCGAACAAGCGTCGGGTGTAGTCCTGCTGCGGACGGGCATACAGCTCGGCGGTAGGCCCTTGCTCGACGATGCGCCCCTGGTGCATCACGATCACACGGTCGCACAGCTGGGCGGCCACGCGCAGGTCGTGCGTGATGAACAGCAGCCCCAGACCCAGCCGGTCCTGCGCCTCGCGGAGCAGCTTGAGGATTTGCGCCTGCACGCTCACATCCAGCGCACTCACCGCTTCGTCAGCCACCAGCACCTGCGGCTTGCAGGCCAGCGCGCGGGCAATGGCCAGGCGCTGCCGCTGGCCGCCGCTGAACTGGCTGGGGTAGCGCTGCAGCGCCTCCACCGGCAAACGCACCTGCGTCATCAGCTCGGCGGCCAAAGCCTCGGCGTCGGCGCGGCTGGCGCCAAAATTCATCGCGCCTTCGACCATGGACTGGCCCACGGTGCGGCGCGGATTGAGCGAACGGTTCGGGTCCTGGAACACCACCTGCACCCGGTCGCGCAAAGGGCGCAGGCGGTTTTCCGGCAGCGTGGCCACTTCGTCTGCGCCCCAGTGGATCTGCCCTTCGGTCGGGTCGATCAGGCGGATCAGGCAGCGCGCAAAGGTGGACTTGCCCGAACCCGACTCGCCCACGATGCCCACCGTCTCGCCCGCGCGCACGGCCAGCGCCGCGTCGCGCAGTGCCTGCGTGGGCCGTGCGCGGCCCAGCCAGTCACGGGCGATGTAGGTCTTGCCCACGCCCTGCCCCGACAGCAGGGCCGGGCCGCTCGGCTCGGGCCGTGCGGCAGGTGGCGTCATGCCCGGCACGGCGCCCAGCAACTGGCGGGTGTAGGCCTCGCGCGGGCGGCACAAGACGTCATCCCTCGGGCCGCTCTCAACAGCGCGGCCCTGGTGCATCACCAGCACCTCGTCGGCAATCTCGGCCACCACGCCCATGTCGTGCGTGATGAACAGCACCGCACTGCCCTGCTCGCGCTGCAGCTCGGCGATCAGGCGCAGGATTTCCTTTTGCGTGGTCACATCCAGCGCAGTGGTCGGCTCATCGCAGATCAGCAGCGCCGGTTTGAGGATCACCGCCATCGCGATCACGATGCGCTGACGCTGCCCCCCGCTCAACTGGTGCGGAAAACTGCGCAGCATGCGCTCGGGCTCGGGCAGCTTGACGCGCTCGAACACGCGCAGGATCTCGGCGCGGCGCTGGGTCGCAGGCCAGTCGGTGTGCGTGGCCAGCAATTCGTCGACCTGATCGCCGCAACTCATGACCGGGTTGAGGGCCGTCATCGGCTCCTGGAACACCATGCCCATGGTCTGGCCGCGCAACTGGCGCAGCCGCAAGGCCGAAGCCTGCAGCAAGGACTCGCCCTTGAGCAGCACCTCGCCCGCATCGGGGCGCAAGGCCTTGTCGAGCAGGCCCATCACGGTGGTGGCCATGACCGACTTGCCCGAGCCGGACTCGCCCACCACGCACAGCGTCTTGCCCGCCTCGATCGCGAGCGAAATGCCCTGCACCGCGTGCTGGCGGTCGCCCCCGGCGGGCAAGGCCACCGACAAATCACGAATGGAGAGGATCGCTGACGACATCAGGCGCTCCTCTTGGCAAATTTGGGGTCCAGCACGTCGCGCAGCCCGTCACCAAGCAGGTTGATGGCCAGCACCGTCGGCACCAGGAACAGGGCCGGGAACAGCACATTGCCCGGGTACTGCGTGAACTGCACGCGCCCCTCGGCCATGATGTTGCCCCAGGTCGGAATGTCGGCGGGCAAGCCCAGGCCCAGAAAACTCAGGATGGCCTCGGTCAGCACCGCACTGGCGGCAATGAAGGTGCCCTGCACGATTAAGGGTGCCATCGCATTGGGCAGGATGTGGCGCAGCAAGATCACCGGGGTCGGTGTGGCCAGGGCTTTGGCAGCCTCCACAAAAGGTTCTTCGCGCAAGGTCAGCACCAATGAGCGCACCAGCCGCGTCACGCGCGGGATCTCGGGAATGGCGATCGCCACCACCACCGTCCACAGCTTGGCCCCCATGGCCGCCACCAGCGCAATCGCCAGCAAAATCGCCGGGATCGCCATCAGCCCGTCCATGAAGCGCATCAACACCGCGTCCGCCTTGCGGAAGTAGCCCGCCAGCATGCCCAGCAGACCGCCCACCAGCAAGGCCACCAGCGCGGTGCTCAGGCCCACCAGCAGCGACACCCGCGTGCCATACAGCACCCGGCTGTAAATGTCGCGGCCAAAGTTGTCGGCGCCCATCCAGAAGGTGTGCGCCAGGCTGGTGCCGTCCAGCAGCGAAAACGTGCCGCGCGTGCCCGCCTCGGTGTTGATGTTGGCCGAATCCATAGCCGCCGGATCGACCGTGCCCAGCCAGGGCGCCAGCACCGCGATCGCCAGCAGCAGCCCCAGCACCGAAGCGCCAAAGCGCACCGCGCTGTGCTTGAAGAGTTTTCGAACGACAGACTTCATCAGTAACGAATCCTCGGGTCCAGCCACAGGTAGCTCAGGTCCACCAGCAAATTGATCAGCACGTACAGCAGGCTGAAAAACAGCACCACGCCCTGGATCACCGGAAAGTCGCGGTTGAGCACCGCGTCCACCGTCAGCGAGCCCAGGCCGGGAATCGAATACACCGTCTCGGTCACCACCACGCCGCCGATCAGCAGCGCCATGCCAATGCCGATCACGGTGACGATGGGCACCGCCGCATTGGCCAGCGCATGGCGCAGCAGCACCATCTGCTCGGTGATGCCCTTGGCCCGCGCGGTGCGGATGTAGTCTTCCGTCAGCGCTTCCGACACGCTCGCGCGCGTGACCCGCGCGATCAGCGCCACATAAATCGTGGCCAGCGTCAGCCAGGGCAGCACCAGCTGCAGCGCCCAGGGCCCCACGCCTTGCGAAGAGGCGCCAAACAATCTGCGGTAGCCCTGCACGGGCAACCACTGCAGCTCGATGGAGAAGATGTAGATCAGCACATAGCCGACCACAAACACCGGCACAGAGAACCCGGCCACCGCAAAGCCCGACAGGATGCGGTCAAGCCAGCCGCCCATGCGCCAGGCCGCCAGCGTGCCCAGCGGCACCGCCACCAGCACCGCCAGCACCATGGTGCCCGCGGCCAGTGACAGCGTGGGCTCGATGCGCTGCGCGATCAGCTCGGTCACCGGCTTGTTCAGGTAGAAGGAATACCCCAGATCGCCCTGCACCACATTGGCCAGCCAGATCATGAACTGGCTCAGCAAGGGCTTGGTCAGCCCCAGCTGTTCGCGGATGCGGTCGATGTCTTCGTTGGTCGCGTTGTTACCGGCGATCACCGCCGCCGGATCGCCGGGCGTGAGCCGCAGGATCAGGAAAACGATGACCGCCACCGTGAACAGCACGGGGATCAGCGCCAGCAGGCGCTGCATCAAAAAGCGCAGCATGGACTTCAGCCGCCTTTCAGCTCAGAGGCTCAGTTCTTCTTGATGTTCCAGTACACCTGCGCACCACCGGGCACCAGGCCGCTGATGTTCTTGCGCAGCGCAGCCGGGTTGAAGTACTGGCCCAGCGGCACGTGCGAAGCCGTCTCCATGGCCCGCACCTGGATCTGCTCGGCGATCTGCTTTTTCTGCGCATCGGTGGTCGACTGGGCGAACTTGACCTTCAGGTCCTCGATCTCCTTGTCGTCCTGCCAGCCGAACCAGCCCTTGTCACCGGCCGCGTTCATCATGGCCATGGTCAGCGGATTCAGAATGTCACCGGCCGTCCAGGCGGTCATGAAGGCGTTCCAGCCGCCTTGGGCAGGCGCGTCCTTCTTGGCTCGGCGCGCCACCAGCGTGGCCCAGTCCATCTGCTGCATGTCGACCTTGAAGCCTGCGGCTTCGAGCTGCTGCTTGGCCACCAGAGGCAGCTTGGCAATGGCGGCCAGATCGGTCGGGCGCATCAGCACCACGGGCGTGCCGTCATAACCCGCAGCCTTGAGCATTTCGGCCGCCTTCTTGGGGTCGGCCATGCCGGTGTAGATGCCGGTCTTGTCGCTGGCAAAAGGCGTGCCGCAGGGGTACATGCTCTTGCAGAAGGTGTACATGCCCGGTGCGCCCACCTGGGTTTTGAGGTGCGCCTCCTGGCCCAGCGCCACCATGGCGGCCTGGCGGATCTTCACGTTGTTGAACGGCGCATGCAGGTGGTTGAAGCGCAGGATGAACTGCAGACCGGCAGGCTGTGCATCCACCAGCTGGATGTCCTTTTGTGCCTTGAGGGAAGCGTATTGCTCAAAGGTCGGCTGCTCGACGATGTCGACCTCACCGGCCACCAGCGCATTGAACTGCGTTTGCGGGTCGCGGATGATGACCCATTCTACGCGGTCCACATGCACCTGCTTGCCGCCCGTGGTGCCGTCCGGCGCCTCGCTGCGCGGCTTGTACTTCTCGTTCTTCACGTAGACCAGGCGCTCGCCCGGCTTGTATTCGGCCGACACGAACTTGTAGGGGCCGGAGCCGATGTTTTCCTTGATCTGCTCGCTGCCCGGCGTGGCGGCAATGCGGGCGGGCATGATGAACAGCACGTTCGACGACGGCTTGCCCAGGGCTTCGAGCATCACGCCAAAAGGCTTGCTGAGCTTGATCACAAAGGTCTTCGCGTCGGGCGTGGCATAGCTGTCCACGCTCTTGGCCAGCACCCCGCCAAAGCTGTCGCGGCTGGCCCAGCGCTTGATGGAGGCCACCACGTCCTCGCTGGTGACGGGCTTGCCATCGTGAAACTCCAGACCGTCGCGCAGCGTGAAGGTCCAGGTCAGGTTGTCCTTGCTGACGTTCCACTTGTCGACCATCTGCGGCTTGATCTTGCCTGCCAGATCGGTACCGAACAGCGTGTCATAGACCATGTAGCCGTGGTTGCGCGTCACGAAAGCCGTGGTCCAGATCGGGTCCAGGATGGTGATGTTGGCGTGCGGTACGACCTTGAGGGTCTTGCCCGTCTGGGCCTGAACGCCCAAAGGGGCCAGCAGGGCAGCGGCCAGCGTGGCCATGGCAAAAAGGGAACGACGTTGCATGTAAATCTCCTGTGAATGGACACCCGCCCTGCGGCATGGCACCACTATAAAACGCGATGACTTCGCACCACACCCGGGACAATACCCATAGAGGTGCATCCGGCTGTCCCTTGGGCAACACACAGCAAGTGGCGTGCCAAAAAAAACGGATCGGCACCGCGAGGTGTCCGATCCGTGACGCTTGCCAAGCCTTGCAGCTGGCGGGCTCAGGCGCGCTTTACTTGTAGAGCACCTGCGGCAGCCACAAACCGATCTGTGGCCAGATGTAGAGCAGCACGATGGCCACGATCTGGATGCCCATGAAAGGCAGCATGCCCGCAAAAATCTGGTTGAGCGTGACATGCGGCGGGCTCACGCCCTTGAGGTAGAAGGCACTCATGGCCACCGGCGGGCTCAGGAATGCGGTCTGCAGGTTCAATGCCACCAGCAAGCCGAAGAACAAGGGGTCAACACCAAAGTTGTCCAGCAGTGGAATGAAAATCGGCATGAAGATCACGATGATCTCGGTCCATTCCAGCGGCCAGCCCAGGATGAAGATGATCACCTGGCTGAGGATCAGGAACTCGGTCTTGGTGAGGTTCATGCCCAGCACCCATTGCTCCACCAGCTCCTGTCCGCCCAGCAGCGCAAAAGCGGCAGAGAAGATGGCCGAGCCCACGAACAGCCAGCACACCATCGCACTGGTCTTGGCCGTCAGGAAGACCGACTCCTTGACCACATTGAAGGTCAGCTGGCGATAGG
>JACCDV010571666.1_pt1 | contig 14013 bp, 16 predicted proteins | sample 7446131 | NCBI WGS metagenome assembly JACCDV01 (sample SAMN15323448, study PRJNA562643) | freshwater metagenome | isolation source: river surface water | place: USA:Blue River Watershed | collected 2017-08-17 | reverse complement strand
CTCTAGGTTTTAACTTTTTAACACTAGCACCAACAGCGCAATTAATAGGGAAAGATGAGAGTTCCACAGCAGCTATGAAAACAGCCTACAGTTTTTCAAATCGCTTTTTTGTAGATTATACTTTTTATCCTCATCATTTTTTTGGCATAGGGCTGGGAGTTCAGGGAAACTACCATGGTGTTGCAGTTAATCTTTTGGATTCTGTAATTTCAGAGACTGAGCTCGTAATTTCAGAGACTGAGCTCATGTATAAAGAGGATAAAATGACATTCTCTGTAAGAGTTCCATTGTCATTAAATGTTCTTTTTAAGCCTGCTGGGTTTTTCTTAAGGGTAACACCTACGTTTAATCTCTTTGCTCTTAGTCTTGGGAGCTCTCTTCTTCCTGCGAAAGAAGATCGCGATGTCTCATATCCTTATAAGGAGGAGATTGAAAAACTAGAAAAAATCACAGATTACACTTTAGAAAGTGATATAAAGAAGAGCCTTGGGTTTGCAGACAATATCTTTTCTTTAGATGCTTCTCTTGGCTTTTTTGTGGTTTTTTAAAAAAAGATGAGCTTTGAATTAGGAGCTAATTTTTTCTTTAAAAAACGGAGGGATGTCAAACACAGTTCTGAGAGTGCCTTCTGTTAGATATTTAAGTCCTTTTGAAACAGCTCTAAAGCGATCAAGATTTGGTGAATCAAAAAGAGTTGCATCATGAGAAGCCATAGTCCAAGACCAAAGTCCTCTTGGATAAGTTGTGACAGGGCCAATATAAGCTTTTTTGTGTTGAAAAGCTCCCCCAACATTATTTTGGATGCGTTCTAAAAATGCTTTTCTGAACCAAGGAGACTCAGACTGAAGAGCTACAATGCCTCCTGGTTTGAGTGCGCGGGAAACAGATTTGTAAAAATCTTTTGTAAAAAGACCTTCCCCTGGTCCTACTGGATCAGTAGAGTCTACCAAAATAATATCAAAAGCATTCTCATGTTTAGCTATATAGTCAATCCCATCCCCAATAAAGACTTCTGCTCTCTTGTTATCAAGTTCTCCTGCAACCTTAGGAAAGAATTTTTTTGAAACATCAACAACCATTTTATCGATTTCACAAAGAATAACTTTTTCTACTTCTTTATGCTTCAAAACTTCACGAACAGTTCCTCCGTCGCCACCACCAATTACAAGAACATTTTTAGGGTTTTTGTGATAGCAAAGCGGTACATGAGAAATTAACTCGTGATACACAAATTCATCTGTTTCTGTGAGCATTACACAGCCATCTAGTATAAGCATTTTGCCATACGCAAGGGTGTTGACCACTTTAACATCTTGATAGTCTGATTTCCCTTCAAAAAGGGTTTCATCTATTTTACAGGAAAATCGAATTTCTTTATTATCTTCTTCAACGAACCATTCGGACATTTTTAAAGAGCTCTCCATTATGAGAAGGGATTATTTTTGATGATCACCATTTTTTCTTTTCTTGACTACGTACATACTCAATAAAATTAGCACCGTCATTTAGATCTGAGTGAGAAAATTTTGGTCTTCTTACATTTTTATTTTGAAATTGATTATTTCCTGAATGAGTTCTGACTTTTGTTTGATTTGAGTAAGTGCTCGCCCCATTTCCTCTTGTGTAGGGTCTATTTTGAGTACGGTTATTTCCAGAGGAAGCACTATAGTTTCCCCCTTTCATGGTGTTTTTTCTTTCCATGATTTCCCATGCTCTCAAAACAAGACCTTCAGCAAGCAGCTCAGAAGCTAACTCTTCTACTTTTATATTTTCTTCTCTAGATTTTTCATGAAGCTTTCTGTAAAGGCTTAAAGAAAGACGTAATTCAAGGCATTCTTTAGCTTCATCAACACTTTCATCAAAGTTAAGCTCGGAAGGAATTTCTTCAAAGGAAAGATTTTTTTCTTCTTCTTTAGATAATTGTATTTCCCTGTCAGTGCTCAAAATTCTTCTCCTTAATTTTTCAATTTGGCAACAAGATTACAACTTGAAATTTTAGGTTTTACCTAACTCTTTTATTTTCCAAGTAAAGGATGATTGTCGTAAAAAACTAGGTTACAGAGTTGTCTTTTCCTGAGTTTCTTTCTTATCACTTCATTAGCAGCAGTCTCCGCTGGTCTTATGAACCAACTAGATTGTTTTAGCTCCCCCTGTTTAGAGGAGGTTTTGAAGTGCAATGAGTCTAGAATCGCTTGTGCCTTTTTTGGGGTTGGCATTTTGTTTCTTAAAAGAAACGGCTTCAGAGCTACGAGATGGCAGAAAGCCATATAGTTCCTTTATAAAATATATGGAAAGACTTGTAAAGGCCCATATGGCTTTGTGGCGAGAAAGAGGGGTTTTATTTTGCAGTGAGAGATCACGAAAAGGGGATAAGTCTTCTTTTTTTTTGAATGGTTAGGATAGCATTTTAATGGAATGGACTTCATAATGGTGCTAGGACTTCTCGGGGAATTAGAAAAAATATTGGGAAAAGAGTTTTTGTTTTTCAAAAATAGGCGGTTTTTTTAAGGGAAGTGAGGTGATTTTTTGGGGGTATATATTTTAAAGCGTCTAGCTGGCTTTATACCAACCATGATTCTTTTGATACTTATGACAGTTACTTTATTGCGAGTAACACCTGGGGACGCGGTTGACAGTATACTTGGTGACTACGCTTCTCTTGAAGAAAAAAATATGCTTAGAGCAAAACTTGGTCTCGATAAAGGAGTCTTAGATCAATTCTTGTCTTATTTAAAAGATCTTTCCAGTGGAAATTTAGGAGATTCTCTCATCTATCAGAGATCTGTTTTGTCTTTGATTAACGAAAGGTTCCTAGGGACTCTTAAGTTAGCATTTTTTTCAGTGTCTTTTGCCTTTTTCGTAGGAGTGGGAGCTGGGGTTTTAGCTGTTTTTTGGAGAGGGAAAAAACGAGCATCTCTGATTTATTTTTTGAGTCTCATTGGTGTTGCCATTCCCAATTTTTGGTTAGGGCCTCTTTTGATTCTAATTTTTTCTCTGGGTCTTAATCTGCTCCCTGTGTCAGGTTATACTGAGCCAGCTCATTATGTGTTGCCTGTTCTTACTATGGGTAGCTCTCTTGTTGCTATTATCACTAAAATGACGAGTGAAAGTCTCGATATGAACTTACGAGCAGACTACACAAGAACGGCAAGAGCAAAGGGATTAAGTTTTTTACATACTCTACTCACCCATGTCCTGAAGAACTCTTTTATTCCTGTTATGACGATTGTCAGTTTACAGTTTAGTGTGCTTTTAACAGGAGCTCTTGTGACAGAGTCTATTTTTGATTGGCCTGGGCTTGGAAGTCTTGTTTTAGAAGCTTTAAGAAATAGAGATTACCCTCTTGTACAAGGTTGTGTTCTCTTCTTTGGGTTTTGTTACACTCTAGTGAGTTTATTCACAGATTTGGTTTATGTGTTTCTTGATCCTCGTATTTCTCTTGTGAAAGAAAAGGAGATTTTTTGAAAGAAAAAACTTTTTATGAAAAAAGTAGCAAAAAATGGGGGCTTTTTTTTAGCTTAAGCTTTTTGTTTATAATAGCTGTGTGCGCCGTGTTTGCTGATTTTTTAGTCCCCTATTCTTTTGATGAAAGCAATATGAGTGACAAACTTTGTGGTTTTTCAAGAGACCACTGGCTTGGGTGTGATCTTTATGGAATGGATTTACTTTCCCAGCTGATCTTGGGGGCTCGGTCTTCTCTTTCTCTTTCTTTATCAGTAGTTTTTTTGACTACTCTGATTGGGTGTTTTGTGGGTTCTCTTGTCACCCTCTACAGTCGTGTGTTAGATACTTTTTTTCTTCAGCTAACAGAGACCATGATGGCTCTGCCAAGTATTCTTGTTCTACTTTGTTTGGGGTCACTTATGGAGCTTGGACCTACGACTCTCATTCTTGTTTTAGCCTTTACTGGTTGGATGGGTCCAGCTCGTCTTGTGAGAGCAAAGCTTCTTGAGTGCAGAGAGTTTGACTATGTTCTTTCTGGGAGAGCTCTTGGTGTTAGTTCTTTGCGTTTGACATTTAGATATTTGTTGCCGAATCTTTATTCCCCTCTTCTTGTGACTTCAATTTTTGGTATTTCTGGTGTGGTCTTAACAGAAGCCACTCTTAGCTTTTTGGGTCTTGGTCCTCAAAATATGGCTTCTTGGGGGCTTTTAATTCATCAAGGACGCTCAGTACTTTTTGAGGCACCAAACCTTAGTGTTATTCCAGGGGCTTTGATTTTTTTGTTGATACTGTCTTTGAATATATTGGGAGATCGGCTTAAAGCTTAGTTTTTTCTCTTTGATGTAGAGATAAAGAATCTTCAAGAAGAGAAAGAGATTCTTTGGAGTAAAAGTATCCCCAGAAGAACCACTTGTCTCAAGTTTCTATTGAACGGAGTCTTTTAGAGCTTTAAGAGGTCTAACACGAACAAGATTGCGTGCAGGCTTTGCTTTGAATGTCATAGGTTCTTTTGTAAAAGGATTGATCCCTTTGCGTGCTTTTGTAGCAGGTTTGTGAACTCGTACGATTTTGAGTAGGCCAGGAAGGTTGAAAACACCTGGACCATTTTTACCAACATCAAGACTAATGAGTTTTCCAAGTTGATCTAAGGCTTGAGTTACATCTTTTTTAGAAAGACCTGCGCTTTCAGCTACAAGGCTTAGAATATCAGACTTTGTTCTAGCTTTTTTTACTTTTGAAGCTAGCTTTTCAATGCTAACACCGGCAGCAGCTGCAACTGTTTTCTTAACAGTTTTTTTTGTGGCTTTTTTCGTAGTTTTTTTTGTTGTTGCTTTTTTTACGGCTTTTTTCTTTGTAGCTTTTTTATTCTTGACCATGAGAGTCTCCTTTTTTGATTTTTAGTAAATGAGCCATACGATAAGAGTATAAAGGTGTTCATTAAAAAGCAAGCCTCAAAATGCATTTTTAACGATGAAATGAATACTATTGTTGTGAAATATTCTGAGAAAACTTTCCAAGTGAGCCTAAGACAGGGTTGCCTTGGTTATTTAAGACAAAATGAATAAGCCTTTGATCAAGCTGATGTTCAAAGACAGTTTGGTTCATTCTTTGCTCTAAAGTTCTAATGATATTTTGGGATTTTTCATTAAGAGAGTTGTAATAAAGACTTTTGATTTTTTGATAATCTCCTTTGGAATGAGCTTTAAGCTTGAGCAGTGCATCCCCTATCATAGTCTTAACTTCAGGGTCTTTTGTGATAATTTCTTCTTTAAATGCAGGAGTTTTTGTCTCTGGTTCTAGGGTGTCTGCATTTCTCACCTCTTTTTTAGAAGAAAGGCTTATAGTATTTAGCTTTTCCATAAACCCTTTGTCTTCATAGAAGGGGTGTTTGGTATTTAAAAGGAAAGAATCTTTTAAGAGTAATCTCTTGAGATACGATGTTTTTTTATAAAGATTGCGAAACTCTTTGTAGAGGTCAAAAAAGTTTTTTTCTTCTTTAAAATCTTTTTCTATTTGAGCTTTAAGTTCCTCGCCAAGAGGAAATTTCTTGCTCTGTAGACGTAAAGAAATCTCTAAAAAAATAAAAACGAGAGGGATTAGTTCAGAAAAATTTTCGGATAACTCAAAATCTTTTTCATAGTTTGAAAGATGCTTTGTGAGCTCTTCGTGATAGAGCTTAAATTTATTTTCTTGTTCAAAAAAATGAAAAAACAAGGAGAGTTTTTCCAGTCCTAAACGTAGGAAATAACCGTTAACTCGTTCATAATAAAGGCCCAAAGGAGGGACTTCTAGGTTTTCTTTCTTTTGCCAAAGGCTTAGAATTTTGTGATTTGCAGAAGGGAGCCAGCAAATTTCTTTTGATGAAACAGCTTCTGTTACTCCGTGAAAGCTAGCTTTTTTCAGTAAATTATTAAGTTTCTTTACCCGTTTTAGGAGATTTTTTTTTCGATCGCGCTCGGTAATAGAAAAAAGGGGGAGACTCTCAAGGTCTTGTGTAAAGGCTAGAGGGATATAAGCTAGATTTTCTTCATAAAGACTTCCTTTTTCTAAGGCGAGAAAATTTCCAAGATCATAAGGATTAATTTCTAGCCAAAGGGATTTTTTAAAAGCAAGAGGAGCCTCTTCGTGGGAAAATCTAGGGGTAAAAGGTTTTTGTACTTGTTGATAAAATCTAGATACGGATGAAGAAACACCAAAAAGCACCTCTTTCATTTCTTCTGAAAGCCAAAAATGAAGAGATTCAGGGTTTTGGGTTTCTTTGTAAAAAAAAGGTTTTGCTCTTTTTTCTTCTGCGCGTTCTTTTTCGAGATAAATCCTTAGGCCTCCAAGCTGATTAAAAAAAGCAGTGACTTGGTGCTCTTTTCTGAACACAGAAAACGTAAGCTCAGCGGTTAATTCTTCGCGGTTAAGGCTAAAAGATTTTTCTTGCGAGGTTTCTCCTAGGCACTTCTCTTGGAGGCCGCTTAAAACAAGGGCTAAAGCTTTTAATTCCATGGGTGTCCAGTTGCAACAGCTCATATCTACATTTTTAGAGGTTTGAGCATTTGGCGTGTTAAGACACCTAACGAGCCAAGATGGGATAAAAATTGTGCGATCAAATGGGTTTTCTTCTTGTGACACTGTTTGATCCTGTGTTTCGAAAGCTTATAATTTATGAAAAGTAACACCGACATTGAAGCCAAAGGCTTCTCTTGTTGATCCGTAAAAAGCTCTCAGATTGTTTTTAATATCCTCATTATCTATGAGAAAAACTTCTCTTCTGTAGTTTAGAGATGTTGTAATAGCCCAGTTAGGACTGAAGAAATAATCTCCACTGAGATAGACCTCTGGGCTAATTCTTGTGGTAAAATGATACACATCTTCCATATAGGAAAGCGCAAGGTAGCGTGCCCACGCCATATTAACACCTATGTTCGCTTTGATTCGAGTTGAAAAACCAAGACTCAATCCTACAAGAAATCCAGGTAAAATCAACTTCCCAGCTGAGGATTTTATATTTTGGTCTTTTGAACCTAGGTCTAGAGCATAGCCTAAGTTTGATCCAAGAAAAAAAGAAAGTGGACGGATGATCTTTAAGTGATAAGTATAACTAATAGTTTTTATAAAATAGTTCTGCTGATTTGTTTCACCGTTTTTGTAGTTCCAGTGGCTCACAAAATAACCGGCAGTGAGGCTCAAGTGATGCCCTGTTCGGTGGATGAAGCTAGAGCTCCATTTCTCATATTGAGAGTCAGGGTTTCCTGATGTTTGGGTAAAGGGGTATGTGTCTTCAGAGGGAACTGATGCTTTTGCGGGTAATATTCCGCCAAAAAACCAGATCCCTAGGAAAATTTTTTTTGCTATTCTGTTCATAGAAAATAGGGCTCCTACTCCGTGTCTCTTTGGAAGCTAAGACTTGTCTAGACTAGCATTTAGTGAAATAGTAACTTGGTTTCATTTTTTGGTATCTCTCTAGCGAAGGTTGAATTCTAAATGTTTAGTGATTTAGTCATTTTTTTAAGAAGCTTAGATCCTGTATTTTACCTTATATTAGCAGTCTTGCTACCGTCTTTTCTTTTTATTTTTTTATGCTGGCCACGCAAAAAAAAAACTGCGCTAAATAAGACCGAAGCCACTGAAGTTGGCTCTTCTAGCTTTATGAAGTCTATTGCAGAAGGTCTTGGAAAAACTAGAAGTTTGATTTCAGGAGGCTTAGATGCCCTATTTCAAAGTAAAACAAAACTAGATGGCGATCTTCTTGAGTCTGTTTATGAGACTCTTTATAAATCCGATATGGGGGTTAAAACCACAGAGAAGCTGGTTGCTCATTTAAAAGATAAAGCTGCTCATGAAGAAGTTTGTGACAGTCAGTTTGTGAAAAAATGCCTTTCTGAAAAAGTTTTTCAAATATTAGACGATGTAAAAACAAATCACACCGAAGAAGACCAGGTCGCAAAGCCTCGTGTCATTCTTGTTGTTGGAGTGAATGGAGCTGGAAAAACGACAACTATCGGAAAACTTGCTTCTAAATTTATGGAAGAAGGAAAGTCAGTTTCTTTGTGTGCTGGCGACACATACAGAGCTGCCGCTATTGAACAACTGCAAATTTGGGGTGAGCGACTTAAAATAAAAGTATTCGCACAAAAAGAAGGCTCAGACCCTGCGGCAGTAGCTTTTGATGCTGTTAAGGCTGTTAAATCAAGAGGAACAGATATTTTAATTGTGGACACAGCAGGTCGTTTGCAAAACAAAAAAGACTTAATGGAAGAGCTAGCAAAAATAAAAAGAGCTATAGAAAAAGAACTTCCCGGAGCTCCTCATGAAGTGCTTATGGTTTTAGATTCCACAATGGGACAGAATGCGCTGCAACAAGTAAGTGCTTTTAGTGAGTTTGTCGATTTGACAGGGCTTATTGTCACAAAACTTGATGGAACAGCTAAAGGTGGTGTTCTTGTGGCCCTAGCTGATCAGTATAAGATTCCAGTGAAGTTTATTGGTATTGGTGAAGCTGTGTGTGATTTAAAAACATTCCAACCAAGAGAGTATGCTGAAGGTATTTTTTCTTGAAAATTATGGGGACTTAGAAGGTTTAAAAGAGTGTACAACCCTGTTCATTCTTGGGATAAATATTCTTCCCTCTTTTCCACCAACCCTAAAGCTAACAGCCTCACCATTTTTAAGGGTTTTGAAGTCAATATCAGGAATAGCTTTTTGAGAAACAAAAATATTATCAGGAAAAAAAGGATGAGAGATAAAGGCAAAATCTTCATAAGCACGGTCTATTTGCCCAATAAGACGAATGTCTGTAATTCTGTTCTGTTCTTCGTTCCATCTAAAATGAACTGGAATAGATTTTCCAGTAAGTAAGCGTAAGTTCTTTAGCCAAGAGTAATTAAAATCTAGATCCTCTTGTTTCAAAAGAAAATCTCCTGATGAAGTGGTAGCAATTGGGAAAAACTCTGTCTCACCATAGACTAAATAGGTCATTTCTCCTTTTAGAATGAAAAAATGAGATTTGTGAGTTTCTGCGCTTGTAGAAGCAGCAGCGCAAAAAACTTGAAAAGAGAGCAAGAGTGATAGGCTTAAAATAATTATCGTTCGCATATAGTTTTCCTTTATTATTATGAACGTTCTATAATGAGAGAGTAAAGTTAGCACACTTAGAGTACGGAGCTATTCAAATCAAGTCTTTTTTAAAAAGAAGTCAATTTTTACAGTCCTAATATTTAGCTTTAGTTCTTTTTGTGCTATACTGAGATCAGTTTCAAATGAAAATGAGGAGTCTTAGTATGGGCCTCTTTGCTCTAAAAAAAAGTCATTTTTTAGTTGGTCTTTTGTTTTTTTTCTTTTTATTTTCTTGTTTACCGGCAGCAGACAAGAATGCAAACAGCTCTTCTGCAAAAAAAGCTGATGAGAATGCAAGTTCTAGTACAGAAAAGAATTCTTCTGATCTTGACAGTCTTTTATCGAGTCAGTTGAGTGGCCTAAATTTTGGATCTCTAGGGTCTTTTGGCGGAGGAGAAGAAGTTTCTTCTGTCAGTGATAGTGCTACTCAAATAACAGGGTCTTCTTCTGATCTTTTTTGGAATGGTCGCTTTCCAAAGACATACCTCACCTCTTATTTAAATGATCTCAAAAAAAACACTTCCTCTACTCATTATATGTGTCCCCCTTATAGCTTTATTGTGGGTCAGTATTCTCTCTATCATCAGGACGCAAATGGGAGAAAATGGGGAGATAGAAAGTATCGTTTGAGATGTCAGTATTTAGCTGATGGTGTTGGGCGCAACCTTAAGAGAGGAAAAGCTTCAAGTTGTGTCGAAGCTACAAAGGAAGAGTTTAAAGATAATTACAAAACAGTCTACACCTGCCCAAAAGGTAAATTTTTTTCTGGTCATATGACAACCTTTGAAGGTGATAAAAAAACAAGGTCCCATAGATTTTCTTGTTGTGACATTGAACATCCTGACGAGCTTCAGATCGCTTTCCCTGAGTATTTAGTTTATAGCCTAGAGCACGCAGGCCCTCAGAAAAATTGCAAAGTAGAAGCTGATGCAACTTCTTATGCAAGACGTTATCACTGGGATTACGAATGCCCTGCTCATAGTTTGCTTGCTAAAGTCACTATCACAAATGTTCCTGAGACAGGAAAAATAGATTCTTACACAGAGTATAAGAGTAAACCAGAAGACCCTATTTTTGGTTATGAATGCTGTCAGGTAGGTGTGCAACAAGATACAAATAGTTTTATTTACGGCTACTCTCAATCCTCAGAAGGTGGGCTTTCCTACGATCTTTTTCCTAAAGAGTGACCTTAGATTTTTCTATGGAGCAAAGTTTTTTTATTTGATACCCTCCTGCAATCTATAAATCCTAAATCAATTTTTATGAGGTTTTTAAATTCTATGCGTTATCTTTATTCTTTTGTTTTTTTTATTTCCTTCTTGTTTTCTTCTTTGGTTTTTCCTGCGAGTTCTGGCTACAGAAAAGCACCTATTTCCAAGCGTTCTGCTGCCCGCTGGGCTTTGAGACCGTCTCTTGGGCCTGTTAAAAAGCTTGAACAGTTTTTGAATCGTTTGCCAAGAGATTCTCATAACGAGCTTTATAGTAAAATAGCGTAAGCAGAAGAGTTTATTAAAAGAAATCCTAACTTACACAATGCTCGAGCTAATCGAAGAGTCCTTAGAAATGCCAAATTGTGTCTTAAGCAGATGGTGCGTGAGGCTACTGCTTTAGAACAACAACAAAAGTTTCTTGAAGTTTTTAGAAGCTTGTGTGGAAAGTCATTAGAAGAAGAAAACTCTTTTTCTCAAGAATTTATAGATAGGTTTAGCAAGTTTCCTCCCTCTGAGATTATTTCTCTTCGCGTTAAGAGTTGTGAGGAAGACACAGATGGTGCAGAGAATTCCATCTATCTTCGTTTTGATAAGGAGGGCTATCTTGTTCTCATGAGGCTCCATGGTGCGTTTTTACAGGGAGAGATTCCACCCTCTATTGGAGGTCTAACAGGGCTCAAAAATTTAGAATTATTTCATGGTGAATTATCAGGACCTCTTCCCCAGTCTATGAAATATCTTGCGAATCTTACTCATGTCGATCTTTCAGATAATATTTTGGGGCAAGGTTGTGCTAAACACAATGAAATAAATTCTGAAATTTTTGCTGCTTGGAAAAAGCTAAGATTTTTAAATTTATCTGAAAACTATTTCAAATGTCATCTGCCTCAAACAATTGGGGAAATGGAAAAATTAGAAGAGCTATATCTTTCTGGATGGGCTTCTCGTTCTGAGGAAGAAGGGGGTTTTGGGTTACAGTTTTCAGGACAGCTACCAGAGGGTATTTTTAATCTCTCTAAGTTAGTCACTTTAGACTTAGAGCACACAAATTTTAAGCCACTATCCGAAGCAGGTCTTGAAAGACTTAAGTTGATAACTCAATTTTATCCTCCCAAATAACTAAAAACTAAAGCCTACTCTCTGCCCAAGGTGTATAGAGCTCGTGCTCAAACCCAAGAGTTTCTAAAACTCGTCCCACCATGAAGTTTACAAGATCATCTATATTTTTTGGTTTTTGATAGAAACCAGGCATGGTGGGGACTATATGAGCTCCCATCTCACAGAGTTCTAGCATATTCTTTAAATGAATACGGTTAAGAGGTGTTTCTCTTGGGCAGAGAACAAGATTTTTTTTCTGTTTAAGCATAACATCAGCTGTGCGTTCAATGAGATTTGAAGAAATACCTGTCGCAATACGAGCTAGGGTTCCCATAGAACAAGGGAGCACTACCATTTGATCAGCAGATGCTGTACCACTCGCACAAGGAGCGAAATAATCTCCGTGATCAAAAATGCGAATAATCTTTTTTTCTTCTTCTGTTAGTTTTCCACTCATGGCTTTTTTTAGAGAGAAACTTTTGTCTGTGTTTTCTAGTTCGTAGTGAAGAACTTTTTTTCCTGTAAGACTTGAACAAAGGTAGATCCGGTCTACTCTTGTGAGGAGTTCTTTGACAAGAGTTTCAGCGTAAATACTTCCAGAAGCTCCAGTGATGGCAACAAAAATCTTTTTTTCTGGTTTTGTGATAAGCATACAAACATAGCCTAGTTGAAGGTTTAAAAGTGTGGTAAACTTATAACTTTAGAAAACTTTCATCACAAGCTTCAAAAAATTGGAGAAGAAAAGTGCGGAAATTAGCAACTTTAGAAAATCAAAAAGAGCTTAACATCTTAAAGGGTTACCTCTACTACCTTGGTATTGAAACTTTTAATTATGACGAAGCAGAAGATTTAAATCTGTGGGTTGTGAAGGATAGTGAACAGGAAAAAGCAAAATCTTTTTTCTTAGAATTTGAAAAAATTTATTTGAGAAAAGAATCTTCCGAGAACGAACTTGAAAAGCTAATAAAGAATTCAAACTTAGGGGCTGCAAAGTTTCAGTTAGATAAAAGTCTTGAAGCTGAAAAAGAAAAAAAATTTCGAGTAATTGATGCTAGAGAGGCAATGGCTTCTAGTAAAGTAGATTTTCATTTTCTTTCTGTGACAGGTTTTCTTATTTTCTTTAGTGTGATTATTTTTTTCTCTGCAAATTCTTCTGAAAACACAGGGGTGGTGTACCAATTTTTTACTCTCTCGCACTTTCCTCAGGAGATATTTTTTCTTTTTGAAGTACGGAATGGTGAAATTTGGCGTCTTTTTACACCTATTTTTATTCACGGAAGCTTTTTTCATCTACTCTTCAACATGATGTGGCTCTACCAAATAGGAAGCCTTATTGAAAAAAAAGAAGGAAATTTCTTTTTTGGAGTTTTAATATGTATAGTAGCTGTTATCTCTAATTTTGTTTTTTATCTTGTTGTAGGACCTAATGTAGGTGGTATGTCTGGGGTTATTTATGGTCTTGTGGGTTATCTATGGGCTTACCGTAAAGTTGCTCCTACAAGTCAATATTTTTTGGATGAAGGTCTCATTCGTTTTTTCTTTATTTGGTATGTTTTTTGTTGGGTTCTCACTTTACTGAGTTCTCGTCTACATTTTGGTGCGAGTGTTGCTAACACTGTCCATGGTGTGGGTGCCTTTGTAGGTATTCTAATAGGTGTTTTTAGAGCTTCTAGAAAAGAAGAAAGTTTTTTGTCTGTGTCTAGATTTTTTTCAAAAGAATGGCTCAAAATTTCGGGGATAATTTTTTTGCTTCTTGCTGGGGGAATTCTTATTGATCTGATAGCAAAAAACTTTAATTGAAAAATCTATTCTGGTAACTCTCCTTTTGAGTCTTTCTCGATCAAATCTCTAAAGCCACCAATAAACTCATCGTTGATAAAAATCATAGGAACTGTGCGCCAATGATATTCTGCGTTTAATTTTTCCCTTAAAGAAACGTTGTCTGTGAGATCAATTTCTTCATAAGGCCACTTTTTTTGTTCGAAGAACCGTTTTGCACTTAGACAGAAGCTGCAAACTTGAGTGGTATAGAGAACTACTTTTGGCATCTTTAAAGTCTCCTTTTTTCTTGAGTTGAAGTGATCTTTAACCTATATCCTATAAACTCTTTCAACAATTAGACAAGGACCTTTTTCTGATGGATTGCACAAAGTCAACTGAGTTATTTAAAAAAGCTTGCGAGATTCTTCCGGGAGGAGTTAATTCTCCAGTTCGTGCTTTCAATGCGGTTGGAGGAAGTCCTGTCATCATTGAACGAGCTAAGGGCTCAAGGTTGTTCGATGTTGATGGCAATTCCTATATTGATTACATGGGGAGTTGGGGAACTGCTCTTGTCGGACACGCTCATAGAAATGTTATAGACACTCTTAAAGAAACTCTTGAAAATGGATTAAGTTTCGGTGCTACTCATGCAAAAGAATTTGATTTGGCTGAAGAAATTTTAGCTGCCTTTCCTAGGATGGAATCCATTCGCTTTGTGAGTAGTGGTACAGAAGCTTGTATGACTGCTGTTCGTTTGGCCCGGGCTTATACAAAAAGAGATCTTATTATAAAATTTGATGGTCACTATCACGGCCACAGTGATTCTCTTCTTGTAAAAGCTGGGTCTGGTCTAGCAACCCTTGGTATTCCTGCAAGTCCTGGTATCCCAGAAGCT
>JACCDV010467594.1_pt1 | contig 14018 bp, 8 predicted proteins | sample 7446131 | NCBI WGS metagenome assembly JACCDV01 (sample SAMN15323448, study PRJNA562643) | freshwater metagenome | isolation source: river surface water | place: USA:Blue River Watershed | collected 2017-08-17 | reverse complement strand
GTGCGCGAATCGATTTTTGACAAGACCCTAAAGGCAATACGCGCCGGGAAGTTCGCTTTGATCATACCCGTAATTACGTTTACTGAAGGGCGTTGTGTGGCCACAATAAGGTGAATACCAATGGCACGCGCTAACTGTGCAATGCGCGCAATAGGATGCTCGACTTCCTTGCCTGCGGTCATGATGAGGTCGGCAAACTCGTCTATGAGCACGACGATATATGGGAGGTAGCGGTGTCCTTTTTCAGGATTCAGACGGCGCCCAATAAACTTAGCGTTGTATTCTTTGATGGTTCTGACACTGGCGTCTTTGAGGAGCTCATAGCGTTCATCCATTTCGATGCACAACGAATTGAGCGTATTTACAACTTTGGATGTATCTGTAATAATGGCATCTTCTTCGCCCGGAAGTTTAGCCAAGAAATGGCGTTCTATTTTATTAAACAAGGTAAGTTCGACCTTTTTTGGATCGACCAACACAAATTTGACTTGCGCCGGATGCTTCTTGTAGAGAATAGATATCAAGATGGCATTTAGACCAACCGATTTACCTTGTCCGGTTGCACCAGCCACCAACAAGTGAGGCATTTTGGTGAGGTCGAAGACATATGTTTCGTTGGTAATGGTTTTGCCCATTACAATTGGTAGCTCTCCGTCGAAATGCTGAAATTTATCGGAAGCAATGAGCGAGCGCATCGAAACCATTTCCGGATTGGAATTTGGTACTTCAATACCGATGGTGCCTTTTCCTGGAATAGGAGCAATGATACGTATGCCTAAGGCCGATAAGCTCAAAGCGATGTCGTCTTCAAGGTTTTTGATTTTTGAAATGCGCACACCAGGGGCAGGTACAATTTCATAGAGTGTTACTGTTGGCCCAACTGTGGCTTTGATTTTTGCAATATCAATTTTATAATGAGAAAGCGTCTCTACGATGCGGTCTTTGTTGTTTTCGAGTTCTTCTTTACTCACTGAAACTCCTGTAGACACGTAATCTTTCATGAGTTCGAGAGGCGGTAATAAATAACCTTCGAGGTCTTTGGTGGGGTCGTACTCGCCGTGTTCACTCACGAGCTGGGAGGCGCGGTCTTCTTCGTCGGTCATTGGTGCGCGAACTGGCGTAGGTACAATAGGGTCTTCCCCTAACTCGATTTCAAATGCGGAGTCAAAGGTATTTTCTTTGATGGGCTCGGGAGTATTGACGGGTTCAACTATGGGCTCTTTGGTCACCTGAACAATGAGTTCGCTTTCTTCTTCAAAAATGTCGTCTTCGTCTTCGTCGCTGTCGTCAAAGACAACTGTTTGTGAAATGTTGTCGGCTTTGATTTGGTCCTCTTTAATGGTATTGACTACATAGATATCGTCAAATGGGGCCACAGCATCGGCGAATTCCTGCTCATTCTGAGGTTCTTGCCCATCTTTACCACCGAAAAGGCGCTGCAAAAGCGCTTGGTAATTGGGGCTGAATTGAAGGGTAGTGAGCACAAAAAATGCAATGACATGCATGAAAAGAGTACCAAAACCTCCAAAAGTTACCTGGAGCCATTCATTGGTGTAAAAACCAAATGCGCCGCCTGCATAACTGATTTGCGGACTAAAAAAGCCCAAGAATATAGAGCCCCAAAGCATATAGCTGATGGTAATGCTCGTTGCTCTTACTAATGGTAGCAAGGCTGTGCCAAATAAGATTTTAAATCCGCCAAGAAACAAAAGGAAAATGAGCCCAAAAGAGGGCAAGCCAAAACCACGATGAATGAGGAGGTGGGAGGTCCAGGCGCCAAACTTACCGAGCCAATTTTCAGCTGGAGGAAGCTCGTTGTTGAAAATATAAGCGATGAAACTGCGGTTTAAAAGTTGATCTTGGTCTTTGGTCCAGGTAAAGATATAAGAGACGCAGGCTAAGAAGAGGTAAACACTTAGTAAGCTGAAAAGGGCACCTGCAAAAATCTTTATTTTTGGAAGATTCAGGCGGTCTTTTAAATTCAACAGCGAAGAACCGTCTTTTGAAGGCGATTTTTTAGTTTCTTTCTGACGCTGAGGTTCGTCTGCCTGTTTCTTGGACCTAGAACCAGTGGGTTCTTCGGTTTTTGGAGCAGGTTTGCTGCTAGATTTTGGGATGTATTCGTTTTCTTCCATGAGGCTTTTGCGTCTAATGAAACGAAAATACGGCAAAGGGGTACACGAAAAATGAAAACCCGGCAAACCTATAAACAGCAAGCTGTTAGTTAATCTTGAGGCGAGGGACTATTTTGGGTTTGTGTCCATTCTAAAAAGACTTCGAGCGGCAAGACTTTATATTTTTTGTCTGGAATGAAAAGCTGAATGGGTGGGGTGCGGTTATCCCATTTTTGAAGCTCGAAAGCCATATACCCGTTGTCTGTCGGAATTTGTCCTTTGACAGGTAAACCGGGTGCTCCTTTGAGCCCCACAAAGTAGCGGGCCGCAATTTTTTTGGTGTAAAGTAGCGGCACTTGACCCTTGGGGAAATTTACGACAGCTTCTTTGCAGTTAAAGTCTAGGACTCGTTTTTTAGTGGAAGTTTTTTGGTAGTTAAAATCTGAATTTTCTTGAATTGTATCTTTGATCTGAACGGCGAAAAACTGACCGTCTATCTCAATTAAGGAGAGTAATTTGTGTTTGCGCAGGTGATGTATACTCTCTTGCTTCTTGCCGTCGGACATCAGGTAGTTGTACCGAACCAAAGAATCAAGGGCATATATAAAGAGCTTGCCTTCTATGGTGTCGTGGTTGATGAGGTCCACGGAAACTAAATTGTACTCCAAACTACCTACAAATGGCTTTTGCGCCACAAAGAGATGGGTGAGTGCAGTAAACAAGGAGAGATAGATGTACTTCGGCATAAACAAAGCTAAGCATACTTATTTTAAACAATGAAAAGCTACCTGATTATTTTGAGTTGCTCTTGTTGAGCCAATGACAGGCGGTTGCTAGCGTTGCTTTTGCAAATTAGCCTTATCTTTGTGTTAGCCCCTTAAGGGTCCGCTATGTCAAGAAAATTACAATTCATCTTCAATCCTTCTGAATTAGGAGCAGGCACGCGAGGTGCGTCACTCGGTCCGGAAGCCATACGTGCAGCTGCCCGCACTAAAGGTAGTACTTTGTTTGCTGAGTTTCCTGTTCAAATTGTTGCCCAACACAACGAGCTGCTCGACTACAATAGCCCCTATGTTTTTGCAAAAAATATTGATGGTTTACGTCTCGTTTTTGATTCTCTTCAAGAAAAAATACATAAATGTATTGCCGATGAAGCCTTGCCTTTACTTATTTCCGGTGACCACAGTGCAGCAGCAGGTACTTTAGCAGCGCTTCACAAGTTGTATCCAGCGCAGCGAATTGGTGTCATTTGGATAGACGCCCATGCCGACATCCATTCTCCTTACACCACGCCTTCTGGCAACATCCACGGCATGCCGATCGCTGCAGCGCTTGGTTTAGATCATTTGCATTTGGCAAAAAATGAGCTAGATGCAGCTACAGCCTCACATTGGAACAACCTTAAAAGTACTGCTTTCTTACCACAAGATTTAATTTACATTGGCGTTCGTGATACCGAAGCAGAAGAAGACGCCGTCATGGCCGAACTTCAGCTCAAAAACTATACTGTTGCCGAGCTTCGTCAAAAAGGTTTAGACAACTGCCTTGCCGAGATGCATAAACAACTTGCAGCTTGCGATCTCATTTATGTATCTTTTGACGTCGATAGCATTGACCCAATCGAAACTTCATATGGTACCGGCACACCAGTGCCAAACGGGATCAGCTTTGCCGAAGCACAAGCTCTTCTCAATCATTTTGCCGCAGATCCCAAACTTTGTGCATTAGAGATTGTAGAAGTAAACCCCTGTCTAGACGACGAAAAAAATAAAATGGCCGAACGCACGCTTGACCTCATCGAAAACATCATTACCCAACTCTCCTAAAATGGAACAACATATCCGTCAAGCCTTACTTGCCGCTGCACCAGACTTATTTGGCGCACCGATTCAAGAATCCCTCATCCAATTTCAACAAACCCGTCGCGACATGGAAGGCGACCTAACACTGGTTGTTTTTCCTTTCGTAAAAATACTCCGCTGTTCACCACAAGAAGCCGGAGCTAAACTTAAACATTGGATCGAGACACACATTGAAAGTGTTTCTCATTGCAATGTAGTCAGCGGTTTTTTAAATATTGTGTTTACAAATACCTACTGGCTGGAGCAGCTCAATCAAATGCAAGACCAACCTAACTATGGTTTTGCACCTGCCGACTCCAAGCCTACCGTAATGGTAGAATACGCCTCGCCCAATACAAACAAGCCTTTGCACCTCGGGCATTTGCGCAATATTTTCTTAGGAGCATCGGTTGCCGAAATTTTGCGCGCCGTAGGGCACAAGGTAGTGCGTACACAAGTCATTAATGACCGTGGTATTCATATTTGTAAATCAATGCTTGCGTGGGAAAAATTCTCACCTGTCAATGCGCGTGGTGAAAGAGAAACCCCAGCCAACACAGGCCTGAAGGGCGACAAGCTGGTGGGAAAATACTACGTTGAGTTCGACAGAGCCCTACAAATTGAAGCCAAAGCAATTATGGCGCAATGGCAAAGTGGGAATTTTTCTGACACCCCAACTGCCATTGAAGAAGCAGTGCTCAATTTTGAAAAAGCCAAGGAGGGCAAAGACGACAAAGCAGTTGCTGCGCTCGACGATAAGATCAAGGAACTAGCCAAAAATCAGACGCAAATCTTACAAGAAGCTAAACAGATGCTTGTCAAGTGGGAAGCGAGAGATCCACAAGTTTATCTGCTCTGGACAACCATGAACGGTTGGGTATATGCTGGTTTTGATCAATCCTATGCGCAAATGGGCGTGTCTTTTGACAAGCTTTATTACGAATCCGACACCTTTCTACTGGGTAAAGACCAAGTCATGGAAGGCATCAAAAGCGACGTATTTTATCAGAAACCAGACGGTTCTGTTTGGATAGACCTCACTGCTGAAGGACTCGATGAAAAATTAGTCTTGCGTTCTGACGGCACGGCTGTATACATGACCCAAGATATCGGAACCGCCATTGATCGCTTTAAGGATTTTCCGGATTTACACGGAATGGTTTACACCGTTGGCAATGAGCAAGATTACCACTTTAAAGTGTTGTTTTTGATCCTTCAAAAATTAGGCTACGCCTGGGCTAACAATTGCTTTCATTTGAGCTATGGCATGGTCGACCTCCCAAGCGGCAAAATGAAATCTAGAGAAGGTACTGTCGTAGATGCCGACGACCTCATGGCCGAAGTCATCGAAAAAGCCAAAGAAATGACTCAAGAGCGCGGTCATTTAGAAGGCCTCGACAACACTGCACGAGAGCAACTTTTCACGCAAATTGGCTTGGGTGGACTCAAATATTACTTGTTGAAAGTCGATCCGAAAAAGAGAATGTTGTTCAATCCGGAAGAATCTATCGACCTCACGGGCAACACCGGCCCATTCTTGCAATATGCCCATGCGCGTATCTCTACACTCCTAGAGAAGGCAGCTTTTAGTCCAACACCACTTTCTTTGACCACGCCAATGCGTCCAGAAGAAAAGGAAATTATCAAGCAATTGGCTCAATTTGGCGCCACCCTAGAGGAGGCTGCCAAAGGATATTCACCAGCACTACTGGCTAATTACAGCTATGAGTTGGTGAAGCTTTACAATACCTTTTATCAAAGTGTTAAAATTGTCATTGAGCCCGATGCAGCCGTGCGTCAGTTTAGGCTTGCTTTAAGCGCCAAAGTTCGTCAGGTACTTGCTCAGGCGCTTGGTTTGTTGGGTGTAAAAGCGCCGCAGCGCATGTAGTTTTGTTTGTTACTTAATGCTTACCGAAGATCACTTCATCGGTGAGTTGGCGTACCATCACAAATAACTCGTCTTTAAAGGTTTGCGCTTCATAGTTCCCGCGCTCGATCATGCGCAGTTTGTGTTCCCATTGCCCTGTTAATTCTGGGCTTTTTAATAGTTCATAGGAAATTTTATCGATCAAGGACATTCCTGTAGCTGTCGCAATGAGGTTTTTTTTCTTTTTCTCGATGTATTGGCGCTTGAAAAGCGTCTCGATAATGCTAGCGCGGGTAGACGGACGCCCAATGCCATTTTCTTTCATGACTTCGCGCATTTCTTCGTTCTCGACGAGCTTGCCAGCTGTTTCCATAGCACGCAGCAAGGTAGCTTCCGTGTAATATTTTGGTGGGCTGGTTTTGCCTTCGTGGATATACGGCGCGTGCGGGCCAGTTTCCCCTTTGGTAAAGAGCGGTAGAATTTTATCCTCGGGGTTGGTTTGTTGTGCTTTGAGGTCGTCGTAAAGCACACGCCAGCCTTTGTCCAAGACTTGCTTGCCTGTAGCTTTGAATTCTAAGGCAACAACTTTTCCCAAAACGGTGGTGTTAGATACCTTGCATTCGGGGTAAAATACGGCAATGAAGCGCCGCACAATGAGGTCGTAAACGCGTTGTTCATCGGGGCTAATGCCCGACGGCGCCACACCTGTCGGAATAATTGCGTGGTGATCCGTAATTTTTTTGTCGTCGAAAATTTGCTTCGATTTTTTGATGGGTTTGCCGGCAAGGGCTTCTGTAAAGCGCTTGTAGTCGCGGAGCCCGGAGAGGATGCCAGGAATTTTGGGGTGAAGGTCTTCCGAAAGGTAGGTGGTGTCTACGCGCGGGTAGGTCACGAGTTTTTTCTCGTAAAGACTTTGCACTTTGTTGAGCGTTTCTTCTGCAGAATAAGCGTAGTAGCGGTTGCCGTCTACTTGCAAGGAGGTGAGGTCGTAGAGTCGAGGGTTGCCTTCTTTGGCGTCTTTTTGTTCAAAGGACGTGACCTCGAAGGGCTGCTCGCTGAGGTATTCAAGGCCTTTTTGGGCTTTTTCTTTGGTTTTGAGGCGGTCTATCTGACAACTGAACTCCGTTTCTCTGTAAATGGTTTTGAGCTCAAAGAAGGTGTCGGATTTAAAGGCATCTATTTCTTTTTGGCGCTGAACAATGAGCGCGAGCGTGGGCGTTTGCACACGCCCCACGGAAAGGGTTTGTTTGTCTCGGCCGTATTTGCGGGTAAAAAGGCGGGTTCCGTTGATCCCCAAGACCCAATCGCCGACCGCCCGAGCGTTGCCTGCGGCAAAGAGGCGGTCAAAATCAGACCCCGGCCTCAGTTTCTTGAAACCATCTTTAATAGCTTCTTCGGTAAGCGAAGAAATCCAAAGCCGCTTGACAGGGACTTTGCATTTGGCCTTGAGCAAGACCCAGCGCTGAATGAGTTCTCCTTCTTGACCGGCATCGCCGCAATTAATGACCTCTGTGGCTTGGCTCACGAGCCGTTCAATGACGTGAAATTGCTTTTTGGCACCGTCGTCGCCGCGCAGCTTGATGCCAAATTGGGCAGGTATGATGGGTAAATCTTCTAGTTTCCAGTATTTCCAGTTGGGGTTGTAGTCCTCGGGGTCTTTGAGAGAACACAGGTGCCCATATACCCAAGTGACGGCATAGCCATTACCTTCTAAGTAACCATCTTTGCGATTTTTGGCTCCTAAAATCTCCGCTAAATCGCGGGCAACACTTGGTTTTTCGGCAATGCAAACTATCATGAGAAAATTAAATTTACAAAATCTTTGGGCAACCCTTGCGCGATTCATTCTTTTGAAAGACCTTTACTTAAAATACCCCAAGCTTTATGCGCCTGCCCTTTACATTAAAACAGCTATTTATCAGTTGTTTAGTTTTTTTTGTGCTCTGTTTTTTGTTTCTTAAATTTTATCAACAACCTAAAAAATGGCGCAATTTTGAACGGGCTTTTTATACTTGGGGTGGCTATTATTCAGAATCGGATTTGGACACCTTAAAAGTTCAAAAGGTTTATCAGAAATTTTTTGAGGTGGGTTTAAACAATGTTCTTGAGCCGGTTCCTGTCGATGAGCTCGGTAGTTATGGTCTCATTTCAAATTACCGCTCGGACGCACCCGACTACCGCGCACCGTTTTTGAAAGAATTTGTACCGGTTGTTTATATACAAAACACTGTTTTATTGCAAAAAGACTTTAATGCTGCCGATCTTGCTCATAAGGTTTGGCATTTGCTTGGGCTGAATTTAGACGGACTAAACAACAATGGTTATGGTCTTCAGGTTCACGAATTTCAGATCGATTGCGACTGGACACCACGCACCAGAAATAACTATTTCTCATTTCTTGTCGCATTTAAAAAGGAATTGCGCGCTTCCGCTCAATTTGGCCATTGTCAATTATCTGCCACGCTGCGTTTGTATCCGTATAAATACCCAAACAAAATGGGTTTTTTACCCAATGAAGTAGACCGCGCCATGCTCATGTGCTACAACCTTTCTGCTCCGGATCATACTGGTCAGCGCAATTCTATCTTTTCACTAGAAGTACTAAAGGCTTATTTACAAAATACTGAGCCTTACCCCACTGATCTAGATATTGCTTTGCCCGTTTATTCGATGGCTTACGTGTATCAAGATCGGCAGTTGGTCAAATTGTTGCGCAATACTGATTCTACTTTTAACAGCTCGCTTCAAGCAGTAGATGGCTTATGGTATGCCGTGCCAAAAGATACGGTAATCGACGAATTTTACTTGCGCAAAGGCCATCGAGTGAAGTTAGAAACCATCCACTATTCAGATTTGAAAAGTGCTCTTCAAATCATTAATGAAGAAGTGTTTTTTCGAATGCGTCCTACACTTAGTTTTTTCAGTTTAGAAAGTATATATGATAACAAAAGCATTTCGGCAGCTGAGTTTGCTCGTTTGTACCGCGGTTCTGAGCATTAATACAAACCTGCAAGCCTGTGCAGAATACTATCCCTACGGTGAGTACCTGCGCTTCAGTATTTTTGCCCAACCATTGCCCTACGCAAGTGGTCCACTCGCTGGTTTTTTATACCACAGCGCACATTCCTATGACCTAGAATTAGGGCCAACCAACGACCAAAATGTGCGCATTTGGCAAGCGTATTTCAAGCAGCGTTTCTCAGCAGAGGAGCTTTCAGAATTCATTTATGAAGTTGATTTACAAGAGTTATTATATGCAGCACAAAGTGAAAATGCAGTGGTGCGGTTCTTGCGTGCCCAACGCAGCAAAAGTCAAGAAACCAAAGCCTTGTTTGCTTATTTTGTGTTTGCCAAAAAAACCGCACACTATTCGAGCTTTGCCTCCCGCGATCCCTGGCATTTGGAAAAGAAGCATCTTGATAATCGAAAGCAATGGCGTGTCTTTTATACTGCCATAGCGCGCGCCAAAAAAGTACAAGACCCGATACTAAAGGAACGTTATGCCTATCTAGCCATCCGAACAATCTATTACTTGCAAAATGCTGCCCAAAACCACGCTGCTAAAAAATGGATTCCAAGGTTGTATAAGCGCTTTTTCAGTGAGCAAGCGCAAAGCTCAGTAAGTCTTTGGGCTTTGTATTTCGTCAATAAAGTGCAAGAAAAGCCTGACGCTCAAGATCTCGCCACTATATTTTGGGACAACGGAGAAAAGTCAAACGCAGCTTTTGAGCTTTTCAATTCAATAAAATCGGATCCGGCAATTTTGCAAAAACAGCCAATGGTGAGGGCTATGTCTTTGTGTCAGCGCTTAGACAGAACGCTTCCCGACCTCAAGCAGCTCAATGCCAAGAATTGCAAAGAAGAAGTCTTGCTGTATGTTGTTCAACGTGAAATCAATAAGGTCGAAGATTGGGTACTGACGCCTTATTATACAAAGCTGGCTCCGGCTATTCAAACCTTTGAATATTGGAATGAATACGACACATATTATACGAAACTAAATGGCGCGCGCTTGCAAAGCGACATCGCGTATGCCCGTGAGTTGGCTGCTTGGATGCGCGGCATTCAATTGAAAGAAAATCAAACGCTTTGGTCTGCCTTGAGTGCTTACGCAGCCATGATGGGTGGGGAAACTAAGGCTGTGAAACCGGCTGTTCATCATGAAGATACAACTACAAAAGAACTCATTGAGCGCATTATTGCCCTACAAGAGGTAAAAGCTAAGCCAGCCACAGTGCTCAATAATCAAAAAATTCAGCAAATTCTTATGCACAACGCAGGCCATGCATGTTTTCTTTTTGGTGTAGCTCGTGAACTTGAATTTGCCGGACAGACAACAACTGCGGCATGTTTACTTGCCCAACATCAAGCGCAAGAACCACATTGGAATAGTTATAACGATTTTGAAGGCTATCGATTTGCAAGAGCTTGGTCTGCACCCGTCGGAAAATTAGTTTCTACGTGGGGCTTCTATCAAAAATGGCATTTATACCTAGACGATGCATATAGCACTCAACAACTAGAACACCTTCGCAATTATGCACTTGATACGCTGCGGCAAACCAAATTTGAAAAATGGCTCAAATTACCAGTTCAAACAAATTGCAATCTTGTTCACGACCTCATTGGCACCAAATATTTTCGAGCTGGCCGCTTGCAAAATGCCAAGCGTGCTTTTAGTGCTGCACCGGTATCGTATTGGACTGCAGATCCTTATGCGCAATATCTAAGGGTGAATCCGTTTTATACAACTTTTTATCAGGAGCACCAGCAAAGTAAGGCCGATTCTAGTTGGCTGACCAAACCCCAAATGATGGAAAAAGCGCTGCGCTATCAGAAATTGTATGCGCAAGCTACAGGCAATCGCAAGGCAAAATACGCGCTCTTACTTGGGAACTTTTATTTTAATGCCACTCAAAAGGGAAATGCTTGGCTTTTGCGTCGCTTTGAATGGAGCCAAACCGTGATCAAAACCAACCACCCGGACCAACAAGAATACGAACATGCGCATTTAGCACAGGGTTATTATTTAGCCGGCAGCAGAGTGGCAACCAATGCAAAAATGCGCGCCTTTTTATTGCGAATGGCCGCAAAGTGCAATGCAAAGTATAGAAAAGAGTTGAAGGAGAAATACCCGACCTACAGCGAAGAACTACTCGGCAACTGCGAGAGTTTTTCTAGCTATTACAAGACGTACTTTAAATAAGTATTATAAACCCTTCAAGAATTTCGGTCGTTCTACTTAAAACGATTGATACCGCCTTCCAAGAACTTTTTATAAGACTCGATATCTGGGGTGTAGCCAATCGCTTGCGTAAGGTCGTTGCCTTCGTGATCGGTAACGACATACAAAGGTTGTTGGAAGCTTTTATAGCGCGTCATTTGGTAGTCGGCCCATTTGTTTCCGACAGTGCGAATAGCACCACTCAATTTAGATACGCGCTGTTCACTCGCAGGCAACATTTCGCGGTCGTCTACATACAAGGAAATGATCACAAATTGCTTTTGAAGCATTGGGCGTATTTCGTCGTTGGTCCAGACCGTACTTTCCGTTTTACGGCAGTTTTGACAAGCGTGGCCAGTGAAGTCGAGCAAGATTGGTAAGTTGCGTTTTTTGGCGTAAGCGCGGCCTTTTTCGAGGTCGTGGAATACGAGAATAGAACCGTCGCCAACAGGGTGCATGTCTGCAGCAAATTGTGCGGAAATCGAGTCTTCAACCAAACCGGTTTCTTGCCCGCCATTGACCCAACGGAAGTTGTCTTCGGAGTGCGTGCGCGGTGGAGCGATGCCATCGATAAGTGTGAGCGGTGCGCCGAACATTCCTGTAAATAGGTAAACAGAGAATACCAAAGCAATTAAAGCAAACATAAAGCGTGTCACGCTGAGTTTCTGCACTGGAGAATCGTGAGAGAATTGCAATTTGCCAAGAAGGTAAATACCCATGATAAAGAATAAGACAAACCAAATACCGACAAACCACTCGCGGGTGAGGAGGTCCCAGTGGTAGGCGAGGTCTACGGAAGACAAGAATTTGAGCGCAAGGGCAAGTTCGGTGAGGCCGAGCACCACTTTTACTGAATTGAGCCAGCCACCAGATTGCGGCAAGCTGTTGAGCCATCCCGGGAAAATCGCAAAAAGCGTAAACGGAATGGCAAGTGCTAAAGAAAAGCCGGTCATGCCCACAGCAGGAGTGAGGTAAGAGCCAGAGGTTGCTGCTTCTACTAGCAAACTTCCGATGATTGGGCCCGTGCAAGAGAAAGAAACCAAGCCAAGCGTAAAGGCCATAAAGAAAATGCCGATATAGCCACCGCGGTCTGCTTGTTGGTCCATTTTGTTGACCCAAGAATTGGGCAACTGAATTTCAAAAGCGCCCAAGAAAGAGAAGGCAAACAAAACGAAAATACTGAAGAAGATGAGGTTCATCCAGACGTTAGTAGAAAGGTCATTGAGGCCGAGTGGGCCCATGATAGCAGTGAAAACCAAACCAAATGCAACATAAATGAGTACGATAGACGCGCCGTAAATGAGCGCCTTGAAAATCCCTTCGCGACGCGTTTTAGATTGTTTCGTAAAGAACGTTACGGTCATCGGAATCATTGGGAACATACAAGGTGTGAGCAAAGCCACAAGCCCTGCAATAAAGCCCGCAATGAAGATCACGACATTCGAATCTTTTTTCTTTTCTTTTTGTTGGATCGGCGCCGGCGCTTGGTCCATGGTGGTTTCGGTACTATTTGTATCAGCACCTTCGGTTTGAGCGCTAGTAGTTGTATCGGCAACTTCGGCAGCTGCCCCAGACGCTTTATAGCCACTTACTTTGAATTTGGCGGTGTAATCGAAGGGTGGTAAGCAACCTTCATGGTTGCACAACTGAAAGAATAAATTGCAGTTAGCAGTAAATGCGACGTCGCTTAAGATTTCGATTTTTTGTTTGAAAACGGCTTTGTTTTCATAATACAGAGAAGTGCCAAGTTCGTCCTTTTGAACAAGTGGAACACCAACTTCGAAGGGCTTTCCGATTGTTTTAAAGCTTTTGTCGGCCTTGAATTTGAACTCGGGAACGATACCTGTGCCGTCGGCAGCCATGGGGTCGTGCTTCAGGCTAAAAATATGGTATTCAGGGACCAATTTGCCTGTAAAAACCAAGTTGGCATGGCTCTCGTCGATTTTTTCTACACTGCAGTTCCATTTGATGAATTGGTTCATGAAATCTTGGGCAGTTCCTGTAAAGGATAGGCTGAAAAAGAGGATGCTAAGGATAAAAACTTTCATTGGTTTTAGTTTGGTTTTTGTAATTCGGAGGGTTTCACCTTGATTTCAAAAGGTATTGTTTGAGGAGGCAAACAACGCTTGTCGTCGCAGAGCATGTAGGTGAGTTCGCCTTTGACTATTGTTGATTTTTTGACAAAGATAGGTGCAATCAAGGCATATTCTTTTTCGAAGTAATAAACCGTGGCGCCAAAATTAGGATCGAAGTGCTCTATCATTTGGCCAACTTCTATCCAGGGATCGGTAAGGTTAACGGATTTGTTTTTTTCTAATGTAATTTGGGTAGGAACTGGACCAGCCTCTGGTTTGAGATGGATGGAGTAGATGTGCCAACCTGTTTCGATTTGCGCTTTGGCTTCAATGCATCTAGAAGAATTTAGGCCGAAACTCCATTGAATTTTCTCTTGACCAAAGGCCCAAGTACTTAAAAAAGAGAAGAATACGAATAATTGAAGTCCGGCGCGCATGTTTTGAAAACTAATAACTCTCGAAATTACAAAAAATATTGGCAACAATTTGTGCCTTAGCTTACCATTTCAAACGTGGATCTGCAGCGATATATTGCCCAACGGTATGGCCCGCGGCCAAATAAAAAGAGCCCGCCATGGCAATCATTGCTGCGTTGTCTGTGCAATAGCTCATTTTGGGAATGCCGACCTTCCAACCTGTATCTTTTTTGGCAAGCAAGCGCTTTCTGAGTTCAGAATTGGCCGAAACACCACCCGCAATGACGACTGTCTGGATGCCTGTTTCCTTGACTGCTTTTTCGAGTTTGGCCATCAAAATGGAAACAATGCTGTTTTGGATGCTGGCGCAGAGGTCATTGCGTTTGTCCTGACGAAGGTTGGGTTCTTGTTTTTCGGCAGCTTGCAAGGTATATAGAATAGAAGTTTTTAAGCCACTGAAACTGAAGTCGAGGTCTTTGAT
>JACCDV011046570.1_pt1 | contig 14022 bp, 10 predicted proteins | sample 7446131 | NCBI WGS metagenome assembly JACCDV01 (sample SAMN15323448, study PRJNA562643) | freshwater metagenome | isolation source: river surface water | place: USA:Blue River Watershed | collected 2017-08-17 | reverse complement strand
GCCTGAGCGAGAGGACAGCCACTCTCGCCATGCGGATAAGAGACGTGCGGGATGGATCACAAGACGGCCCTGGGAACAAAAATAAGAGTACTTTATACATCATAAATACGAATATCAAATGATTAAAAATGGTCAAACTGAGCCTATTGGGCAGGTTTGAAGTGGGGGCGGGGGGAGGTTAAATTGGTTTCGCTCACTTTTCGTTGGACACCATTTACATCGGGTCAACATTTTTGGATGGAGTGTCAGCTTCCAAGACAGGGCTGGGCCCTCATGAGCTTGTCCATCTATAAGTACCTGCACTTCTAGCAAATTGAAGCTGCGTGGAGAACGCGAATTGTGTGATGGATTAAGTGATCGTCCTTCGCGGAAAGTACAAACGGCCCTTCAGGGCCGTTTTGATTGGGGCATCTGAAAAACGAGGTCTGACCCTCAGCGAGATGAAACTCCGTCGTGATTGACCAGCCTCGATACACACAACACCAACACGATCATGGGGCAGACGCTTGCCAACGCTATGACCGGATATGACATCTCAAAGACCCACAATTCCAATACCAACATCGCCTGACCTGTGACGTTGACGTAAAAGAGGCGTCGCCACCAGGTCTGTTTCCTGCTGCTCCACCACAGGCCCAAAAGCCCTATGAGCGTCCCCAAGACCGCGAAAGCAACGCCACCGAATGCCAGCAAGGTTAACTTGAGGGGCATTAATGCAGATGCTGCCTGATGAATGAGGTCAATCAGCAGCCAGCCCAAGGTCAACAGGGCGGCACAGGTGAAGATGGGCAACCACAATGGCCATCGACGAGGGGGAAGTGGCATTGAAGCCGCATTAGCCTGAGCCACAGATTGACTGACAACTTCGGCTTGCGTGGACTCGTCTGCCGGTACTCGAAGAGTTTGAGTGACATTGGATGCCACTGGATCGTTGACCGATGGTGATCCAGCAAAGGGAATGTCTGCTGTTGTCGCAATACTGGTATTTCCAGCAATGGCTGAACCGATGGCAGTACCCTTGTACAAAGCGACTTGAGGTACCAAGGGTGCGAGCGATGCACCAGAAGGGTTGGGATCGAGCTTGCGGGTCGGGCGGGGGGTTGTGCGTGAGGCCTGCGCCCTGGCTTGCAATTGCAGCAACGCCGACTCGATAGCGCTTGAAGCCTGTTGGTCATCCTCAAGGTTAAGCAAAGATGCCCCCAAATCGCCTTTCAGAAACGTTGTTCCTTGAAGAATTCGGCCCGTGCTGACGAGCATTTGACCCAGACCGTGGGCCAGTACACAAGTACGCGAGGCCAAGGCCTCGGTTTTTAAACCACGAGTCCAGTCTGCTTGGTAGCGATCCTGAGGCACATCAAAAGTCTGCTCCCAGTGGGTGGGCTCCACTAGACCATGCCGATGGTAGAAGGACTGCCAATCTTGCTGTAAAGCTTGACGCAGCAGTCGGTGCTGTTCCGCAGACGGGCGCATCCACAGTGGCTTTTGCAGCGGAAATAATGTGCTGACGGCGTTGCCAAAGTCAATCAGGTAAACCTGCAGGGATTGCGTGTCAGCATTCAATCTCACCATGAAATTACGCGGCGCAATGTCGAGGTGCCAAATCCCCAGTCTGCTGACCTCAATGACTCTGCTGACCGACTGGGACAATGCATCGAAGATTGGCAGATCAACCTGATCTGAAGCTACCAGCCACTGCGCCAGGCTCTGTCCGGCATGGCTCATCTCGAGGTAACTCAGCTCGGCGTGATTGAGAATGACCTGCGGAACAGCCGCCCCGCGTTGATTGAGATAGTCCAGAATCTGATGCTCACGCGATTGGGTGTAGCGATCATCGAAGTGCTTTTTAAAAGTCAAGTCCATCGCATCATCTCAGTCAAAGGCTGCGTGAATGATGGCGGCCGACAAGTCATCCTGGCAACCACGCTGGAGGGCCAGGTCCGCCAGCGTTTGACAGAGGTAGTCCAGATCATCGGAGGAGGGTGTCTGCCATCGCCCCACAGCCGAAACGGTTTGGACCAGCTCTTCCTCGCTCACTGTGTTGGCCACCCCATCGGTCATCAAGACCGTCAAAAACTGCCCCTTCCCGATCAACCGGGTTTGATGGATCTCGTCCAGGACTTCAGAGCCCAGCAACTGGCTGGGATGGCCCTGCGCATTGATGTCTCGCGGCATTTTGTGCAACACGCGCCAGTTACCCCATCCGGCCCAGGCGCGCTGGAGCACCACCAGACTGCTGTCACCCACGCTGGCCAGAGTCAGCCCACCGGGTTTGGCACGCAATGCCAAGACTGTGGCTGCGGTGATCGGGAAAAGCTCAAGCATGTCCACATGCAGTCTGCGCAAACTGGCTTCAAAGTCTTCTGACTCATCCTGAATGATCAGATCGCTTGCCAGGGATTGACTGAGCCAAAGGGCTGCTTTGCCGCTGTCTGGGCAGCTGTTGGCACCATCGCACAGGACAAAAATGCCCGTATCCGCATGACCGGTGTACGCATCGAAGCCCAGGCGATCGGGGCGCCCATGGTTGATGCAGTGGCCTGCTACAAGGCGGGGTGAACTCATACGGCCCGTGGTCTGGGGGTGGCGTCTTGCGTGGCGGTCGTGTTGTCGATGCACTGCAACTCGATCACGGGATAGTCGCTCGTGGACTGTCGTTCTTGGTGAGGGATCAGGTTGTCCATAGGCACGCCGCCGGTCAAACGCAGCACGGTGTCCGAAGGCACATGCTGCAGACAATCGGCGGCCAGGACTTGCTGGTTTTGGGTGGTGAAAGTCAGGCTGGCCGAGTGCGGCACGAAGCAATAAACCTGCCCCATGAGCTCAAAAATCAAAAGTTGGCGCCGAGAAGCAAATGTGGCGTCGATTTCAATTGCCCGAACACCTTGTGGAACCAGCGACACGTCTCGGCCAAGAACCACAGGCAGAGCCACTTGTTCGGTTCTGCGACCAGTGCGGTCATGAACCGTGATGCGGACTGTGCTGGCGCCATGCGGGGCCGTTGTTGAAAAGGGAGCCGATGGGGTGTCTGCAAGGTTCATGCTGCGAGGCTTTGATGGATCGGTCCCGGCAGCAACACGACCGAAAGGTGAACCGCTGACCTGAGCTGAAGCTGGTGCATCGGCCACTCTGCGCACTGGTCCCTCGAGCACCACGTGAGCCTCGAAACGAACTCGACGACCTTTGAGCGAAAGGATGAATCCTTCATCCTCTGTTTGCGGCTCCAACGTTTGACGATCCATCTCGATCACAGGTACCAAATCGGGCGAAACTTTGACTCTTGCCCCTCCACTGGATCGGTATTCCGGTTGCAGGATTTGCTTGAAAAAGTTCTTGCGAAAATCAGACTCGATCGTCTCGTGGGTGGACATGAATTCTTCCATCAGCCTGGCCGTATCCCTGTCCAGGGCTTTGATGGAAACGGCCTGCAATAGAAATTGACTTTCCTGCAGGATGCTGCGCATGTAACGCCCTTCCTTGTCCTGAAGCGCTTGGGCAATCGCACTCCCCACAACCGCCTTGAGTTCGAACAAGACACCGTTGGCAAATGAGTCGGTCTCTCGTGTGGTCAGATGTTCCACACCATTGTCCTCGGACTTGCGTCCGAACCAGTTTTTCAGCTTCATTCGAGCCCTCCTGTCGATGGCGTTCCGATCCAAAAGTGATCGTTTGCCCGCACCTTGATGTGCAGGCGATTGTCCAGATCAGCAAATTCTGCCGCAAGCGTGTCATAAATGATGGCCCCGAAAAGTGCTTCGGGCACCTCGCGGTGAACCGCGAGCGGCACACTCAATTCGATCTTTCGGTGGCTGCGCAAGGCTTGCCTCAGGATCAAACAGGCGGCCAGAAGTTGTTGGCCTGCGGGTGACCCGGTACGAAAGTAAAGCGTTTGATTCATGGTTTTGTGAACCCGCTCAGCAACTCGCGCACCAATCCCATCCCGATTTGGCTTGCAGCATGGCCTTCACCTGCACCTGGTGCTGGCATTGCGATCACGCCCAAGGCCAGCATGGGGCCTGTATCGGACAACAAGGGTGTCGCCTCGGCCCATTGACCCAAGGCTTGCACATCTACCAAAGCCGTCAACAAGGTTGTGCCACCATACACCTTGTCTTGTTGGCTGACTGTCCCGGTCTTGGCCCAAACTCCGCAGTTGCTTTTGCAAGAGCGTCCAAATGTCCATTCAAATGCGCCGGCGACGGTACCCGCCCCCTGCCAGCCCGGCTCCGGAGGTTCTACCACTTTGCGCATACCGTCCAACACGGTGATCGCCGCCGCTTGCAGGCGCCTGGGGACTTTATCTCCTGTGACTGCAACGCCAGTGCCAAAGTCGGCGGCGCGTGGCGCGAGCAAGGGCAAGCCCTCAGACATGCGCCAGATTTGGGTCGACAGCACTGCCAGACCCAAGGCACTTGTTCGTGAATCGCCAGCCCCCAAAACGGCTTGAATCGCTCGCGATGCCGGCTCAAAACCTTTCAGTCCGCGTTGCGACAGTTTGCCTTGCCGCACCAATTCGTAGGTGTTCCAATCGAGCATGCGCACCGGTTTTCCCGTAGGCCGCTCCAGTGCGATTCGACCCACCGTACCAGGGCTCAAAGCCGGAATCTCTTTTTGCACGAGACCCCATCGCCCGCAAGTGGCGGCGCTTTGCTCGCAGGCTACGTTAAATCCGATGGCATCCGCAATCAAACGGGTCTTGGCGGGGACATCGCAGCTGGGGTTTTGTTGCGGATCGCAGATAGCCTGACGCTCCCACCATTCGTTGCGCTTTGTGACCCGCCCATCATTCTGGCCAGATGTCTTGATTTGCCTTTGCAATACCAAGGGTTCGACCAACTGGGCTTGTGCCAACTCGAGAGAGAACATCAGTTTGGCCGTCGACGCGGGCGGTGCCTCAACCAAAGTCGCGGGCCAGCTTGAGGTCGCTTGGCGGCCAAGCTCTGTGCATGCACGTCCATCACACCAAGCGGCAAGAATAAGACCGCTTTTGGCATCCATCAGGACCAAGGAGACATCGCGTTGTGCGGTCAGTGCTTTCAACTGGGGACACGACCCGGCTTGCCGACAACTGTGCCATTGATCCATGACCGCATGGATTGTGGGTGAGAGCGATAACCAGCCGATGCTGTCAATATTGAGCTGACCGGCTACAGCCGATGTTGACACTGCGCGAGCGGTCAGGGCAGCGAGATGACGATAAGACGAATCGCGCGGCATGGAGGTCAAACTGTCCAACTCGGGCGCTGCGTCGGCGCACACCAGGGCCGAACCTGTCAACAACCGTGCTTTCGAACCATCGCGTCCAAGTAAGCATGGCAGACGACGGGTCCAGTTGACATCCTCGGTGAGTGCCTGCTCGACGCGACGTTGAGACAGCCCTGGTGCATCCGGTGTGGGCGATGTCATGGCAATGGCCAGATCGAAAGCCTGTACAAAGCTGGCGCAGCCAGGCCAATGCGGCAGCGAACGCGCGGCTTGGCTAATCCGCTCGTCCACCTCTTCAGCAGGAACTTTTGATGAGGCCACCAGACGCGTGCGCAAGACCTTCAAGGCGCGGCCGTCACAGGGCGGCAATACAACTTGAGGCTCAGTCACACTGGGGCCTGTCGCCTGTCGAATGGCAAGATCAGCTGCTAAAACCTGGGCAATTCGCTGTGCCGGCCTGTAGACTGAATGATCTGGCTGAGCCACTTGCGTGGATTGCCAGTACATCGCCAAGCCAATCGTCAGGATCAAGATCAGCACCATGCTCAATGCACGTTGGGCCAGAATCCTGCTGTAAGCCTTCATGCTCGATTCCCCTGTCGTTCAATGCGGGGTAGCGCCAGCATCAGGGCGATGGCCAAGGCTGGTGCCAAAAAGGAAGAAAGTCCGATACTCACCAGCGGCATTCCCAAGCCCGTCAATGGAATCACACGCCAGTTGCCCAAGAAGGTCACCAGAGTCTGGACGAGTGTGCCAAGCAACAGGTAAAAAGCAGTCAGGGTGAGGGTCCGGACCACCAAATCAGCTTGCGTGAGGCTACGACGCACCAGCCAGGTTGCCAGTGCAATCAAAACGCCCAAGAAAATCAAGAAATAAGCGACGGTGCCGTATCGTCCGATGGCTCCCGCCAGGACCACCGGCATGTAGTCGCTCAGGCTCTGGAGGGGAATGCAGGCGCCAACACCGTTGCACCAAGCGATGTTGCCGAAACCGGCCGTGAGGCCAGGAGTGGACTGTTCGAATGCGACCAAACGTGCAAAGTCGCTGATGGCGGCCGTTAACGGATCGACCATCAAGGCCAAACGCGCCTGGACTTTGGCAGTCTGACTGGCCAACAGGGCGGCCAGAACCATCGGTATGGTCACGGCCAAGGTGATGCGAGCGCCAAAGACGAAATACAGTGAACTGAGTGCGATGCAGGCCGTCACCAAGCTGGCACCCAGGTCATTGAAGACCAGAGCGGCCAGAGCCAAACTCAGCGCAGTGAAGCCCGCCATTTGCAAAATCGGCCGTCCCACATGTTGACCGATCAAGTCCAGGGGATCCAACAAATCAGCTGTGTTGCTGCGCTTGCCAAACTGACGAAGCAAAAAAACCGGTTGAAGGGCTCGTGGTGCGAGGGCGGTAGTCAAATGGATGCTGCGTCCATGCATCGCCGTGATCAGTCCAGCGGTGAGCGCCATGCTCACTTTCAGAAGCTCTGAGCCCCCCGCGGGTCCGATCAGCAGGTAAGCCCCCACCATGGTCAACAACAATGCCAGCATGAGCCATCCGGTCCGATGTATGAACGGACGTACCGCCAGCCTGAGCCATGGGGCCAGCAGCACGGTTACCACCAAAAGCGACGCGATGCTCAGCAAAATACGCGATTGCCGAACCATTTGATTGCCCAATGGGTTGAAGGCAAAGACGGCCGATCCCTGTCCGAAACGCACCGAGGCATCCGCCACGATCAGCAGGCCGGCGCAGGCAATGGTGCACAAACCAATCATCAGCCCCCAAGCACGCCATCCCCAACAAGTCCAGGCCAACATGAGCAGCAATCCAGTGCCAACCATGATGACCCAGGGGGCCCAACGCAGGTGCTTGTCGAGGGCTTGGCCACGGGCTTGCAATGCAGAGGACTGATCGAGAGCGCGTGCCACGTGCCAATTGATCGTTCTAAACTGATTGCGGACCGGGTCATAGGTCTGTCCGTGCAGGTCCAAAAGGAGGGCAAACAGTTCCGCATAGGCAAGTTGCTCGACCTTCGCGGGCTCGATCTGGTTCAGTCGCGTCCATCTCTCCTGCCAACGATCCGTTCGTACTTTCAGATGAAACAGTACCTGTGCCAAAGCCGGATTGGGTTGTCTTGCAAGTTCGTTTTGTAGTTCTTGAACGACAACTGACGCATAACGCACCCGAGCTTCGACCGCCTGCATTGCCCCACCCCAAGCCTCAGGTGTTGCCGCTTGTTTCGGCGGCGCCATGGTGTCCAACAAATAGCCATTGCGGCAATCGAGACTGGCAGTCCCCTTGCCTGACCATTGGATGCAGAAATCCTCAGCCTTGTAGGGCAAGGCCATGGCCGGTTCGGGGGGCTCAGGCATAGCCTCCCAAAGCGCGACCTCACGGGATTGTTGTGGTGTAGGCAGCCACCATGAGCAAGCTGCACCCAGCACAATGGCCACGATCAAACTGGCAAAAATGGCCAGTCTTGCACCAAACTGGTCAGTCTTTGCAAAAGCACGCTGGTTCAAAGAAGAACTTACTTTTATTGAGTAGTCGCGAAAATCGTACAATTTTTCATTTTTGATAATAAACTGAGTTAGCATAACGTAATGTCCGCTAATAAATTGTAGATTTCATGAAATTGATTTTTGCCTTGGTGTTGTGTGTTTCGACTCTGGGCTTGAGTGGTTGTGACCAACTGCGAGAGCAAATCGGGGCCTTGGTGCAGTCGAAAACGCCACAGGAGTCTTTGGCTTCTGCTCAGCAAGCGTTTTCTGAGGGAAAACTTCCCCAGGCGCTGGAACAGGCCGAGCCGTTTCTGAAAAAACCGGGGGATTTACAACCATCCTTTGCGTTGTTGGCTGCCCAAATTTACGCCAGGACAGGCAAGCCCGACGAGGCGTTGGGTATGTTGAGCAAAGCCCTGGAGGGTAAGGCGGTTGAAGCGACCTCGCTTATCACCCATCCAGACTTTGAATCTTTGCGCACCGATGTACGTTTCCTGGCGCTGCTGACTCACTTCAGCGGTCGTTCTTCGACAAGTATTGCCGAGCCAGTTGCGGCTGGAGCGACACCTGCTGCACCTGCCCAGTCATCTGGGGTGTCATCCAGCCAGGTGAAAGCGACTGAAACCGTCTCTGTCGAAATTGGGCCAGGTGGCGTCAGCGCCAAAGCTGGGTCTGTTTCGGTCAAGTTGCCGCCTTGATAAGGCCCATCCCATCTTATTCACGGCTGACCGAACTGAATCTCCGATTCCGCTTTAACTTCTCACTTAAGCACCATTTTTTAGAGTTGAAAAAATGAAAACCATTCTGCACACTCTTGCGCTTTCCTTGTCAATTTTTGCCTTCTCTGGTACCCAACACGCCATTGCCCAACAGGTTAATGCCAACGCCCGTGAATCCCGAAGCGTACCCAAAGGCGTAAATCCGGGTCAGATCAGAAGAGAGGTCAAGGCTGCGGTTGAAAATAAGGCGATCTTGGCAGCAATCAAGACATTCAACATTAAGGAAACTCCAGACGTTGTTGCCAAAGTCCCGAAGCTGACTGAACTTTTTTTCAACAATATTACCGTGCGCTGGGAGGCTACTGACCCGAGCGAAGTTATGGCTACGGCGACAATCAGCGTAGATGTAGCGAGTTTCAGAAAAGCCCTTGTTAATGAAGGAATCGGTGCTGGGGATGGAGCGGTGTCAGGGGCAAAAATTCTTATCTCGATTGACGAATTTCTTGGAATGGGGACCGCCAATCAGCGTAACACCCCCGAAGAACGCACGGTTACTTATTCGCACGACAAAAGCACTTTTTCCGATCGAAGTTCAGCCGCTTCTGGAGCTCAGTCTGCATCTGGTTCGTCTGCAAGTTCTTCTAGGGACTCGTTTGCTGGGTCTGCGTCGGAGCGCACAGCGGTAGCAGGAAGTTCTTCGAGCAGTTTCGCAGCGAGTGACCGAGCCAGTATGGCAGGCTCTGACAGGGCCGCCGTAGCTGCTAGAGATGGATCTGGAGGACAAGCTTCTGCTGCGCGTCAAACCAATATCGCGGCCTCGCGAGACACTCGCGTTGCAGGATCGCAATCGTCAAACTTTGCTGGCTCCAGCCAATCATCAGTTGCAGTAGCTTCGCAGTCCGAGCGGGCCAGTGCAAGTTCGTCGCAGAGTGCCTCCAGTTTCAGCGCCTCCCAAAATGACGTTCAACAGCGCAATGACAAGGTCTCATTCACGGTAACAGAGCGCATGCCCAGTTACGCAAATGCAAAGCCGTTGGTAGGCGGGGATCGAGTTTTGCCAAACAGGTTGGGAGGTGAGTTTGAGAAAAGCGGTTTGACACTCGTTTCAGAGCAGGACTTACGGTCTGAGGGAGGGAGAGTTTTGCCGGTTTTCGAGATCGTAAACAATGGTCGCTTCCAAGACTTTGTGGGCAAAATAAAGCAGAAGGGACTGATGGCAGACGTTTGGGCATACGGTACTGCGAGTTACACATTGGATAACCGCGGTGGAACCATTTTCTGCAACGGCACCCTTGACGTTCAAGCGATCATGCTAGAGAACAATGAATCCCTCGCTACCAACTCTTTGAAAGCCAACGCCCGTGGCAGTAATGATCAGGAATGTAGAGCGACTTTGGCGCTCTCTCTCGCTACTGATTTGGCTCGGTCCTTGGGTCAGTCTGCCCTTGAAAAGCTAAATGCTCGAGCTTCTCGCGGTAATGTTTACGATCTATTTGTTTATTCTCGAGAAAACATCACTCTGATGCAGCGTCGTGTGCTGTTTCAGGCGCTTGACAAGGTGGGGATCCAGCGCGTTTCGGAGCCCTCAGCCCGCGATGGCTATGTGGCAATCAAAGTCCAATTCGCAGGCGGTAGTCTGATGGACAAAATTATTGATGCAGTTGCCCCCATTGAATGGCTGCAAAAAGCAGATTTGCGTGACAAGGGGAACCAGATTTGCTTAGGTGTTGAGGGTCCTCGGGACTGCCCAGCCCAATTCCGTTGAAAGTGATGACCTATGAGAGTTATCGTATGGGTCGGATTGCTGCTTTCATTGCTTTACAGTGGCTCAGCGCTGGCAAGTCGGAAGTTTCAGTATTTTGTTTTTCCACTTACAGACATCGTCGGGATTGATAACAAGGGGAAGAGCCAATCAGGGGGCGGAACGGGAGGACAATCGGATGGGTCGCTGATCAATGTAGATGCACTTGACCGTTTCCTTCTGCCACCGGGAGCACCAGGGCAACGCCGCCAGGGTAGAGATGAGCTAATTTCTCATTTCACCGCAAAACTAAGAGAGTCCTATCCCCAGGCAACAGTTCACTCGAAGCAGGTGGCGCTTTCTCAGAACGGTACTTATGCGTTTCAAGGTAATGCTGAGTGCGGTGCTCGTGACATTTTTCAGGCCCCAATCAAGGACACTTATGCGGTTGCTCTCGGCCTAACCCGCTTAAGCTATTTTGAAAATAAATTTCAGAATTACGTTCAGATTTTTATTCCGGTGACGATGAGCATCCAATTTGTTCGTCCATTCGGTTTGCAATCCGCCTTCACTAAAAGCCATACCGAATACTTCGGACGTGAGTTCACGCTCAGTGAGGCCTTCGGCCCTGACGGAAAACTGAATCAGGCTACCACCGACATTCTGCGTAACGGTGCCATGACGGCTGCCAAACGCTCGATTGACGTTCTGATGGCTGCAGCCAAGGGCGGTTTTCAGCCAAAGGAAACCGAAGTTGAGGTTCTAGACTGGAGTGGCGATTACGTTGTATTGAACCGTGGGCCAGAGGTGGGATTTGTTTCAGGCCAATCATTTGAGGTCGATGGAGGGGACTATTTCTTCGAAGTTCTTCGTACACAGCGAGGCTGGACCGTGGGTAGATTTCAGGGGACCAAGCCTAGTTTGAGGAAGGGCTTGAAACTCCGTTTTGATATCCCTTCACCGAACGGCAAGGACGATGAGAAGCCCGATTTGATGCCTATTGTGTATTCAGATAACAGAGGCGTTCATGCAGTCGGTTCACCTGTTTCAAGAGCCACAGTGTCCGACTATTTCAGCATGGACATCGGTTTTTCTGCGCCTTTTAATTTGATCAGCCTTAATCCAACACTTGACGAAATTGGAACCGGGATAAAAAGTGACGCAAACTGTGGAGGTTTGAACAAAGCCTATGAGACGATGCCCGGCATAGGGAACGTGTCATCTGCCAAGCGACCCACCCCCTCTTATTTTGTTCTCTTCGATGTGAAGGCCTCAATGCCTTTGATGTCCGAGTTCAGGGGGAGTGTGGCTACCAACACCCGGGAGTCATATCGCCTACTTGCCGCTGCGCGCGTAATTGACCGTAACGCCACTGTTTTTCAATCATTTTTGGCAGAGGAAGCCGTTGAGAATGAGATCTCTTTTGGTCGAGGCATCGGGAAAGCCCAGGTCAGAGAGGTTGCACTCAAGAATGCTTCAGTTCGATTAACTCAAAGTTTTTTGCAGACAATCAAGTTTACGCCCCGAGAGTATCAGGTGGCAGCGGTTGCTGAGGGTCGTGTTAAGTTGGCCAATGCCGCCAAAGCTAGCGTTCGTAATGGATCGTTCTTCCGACCCCTCAACATCCGAGTGGCCGGTTCACGCGTCATTGTTCCTTTCGACAACTCCCTTGTTGCGGTCGAGAACGCACCTCAAGTTCAACCGGAAGGGAATGATTTGTGGATTGCTGTCACCGACCCTCGTCGCACCCTAAGGGAGGGAGATGTTTTCCGCACTTCTGATCTGACTGAATCGAAAGAGGACATCAAGCATTGTGGAAAAGCTGTTTTCCAGATCCCTAACAACGCCTTGAAAGTTGCCTCTACAAGTGCAGCTAACTTGACTGTAGCTCATGCGCTTGTCCAATCAGCCAGGTTCAATTTAATGGAGCCTGATGAGTTTTCAATCGAAGAGACCAATGAAGCACTGAGGCTAGGATTTTTTGCGGATGAGATTAAACCCAAAAAAGACGCTTCAGCATGTTTTGTACCAGCCGTATGGGTTCGGGAGGAGGCTTCTCAATGTGAACGACCAGACCGGTGTTCAAGCACAGGGGGAATAGGCGCCGGTATTGTTATCGAGCGTAATGGTCAAGTGTGGAAGAGGGATATGGTGAACCTCCGTGTTGTAGCTCCCTCATTCGACCCTCAACAAAAGGTCCAGTTTTACGATCTCAAAATGCTTGAAGCATTGAGAGTGACAAGTGGTGACTTGGCCAAGAAGATTGGCGGATTTTGATTTTTTAACGAAGGAGTAAATCATGAAACGAAGAGATGTAGCTGTGATGATCGGTGCTTTAACCGCAGTTGGGAGTGCCAGCGCCCAGTTTGGTGGTCTTCTGGGTGGCAGTAGGGGAGGTGGCGGAGGTGCGAGCGTTGACGCCATCGTGGCTGACTTTGTGATCTTGGCTAAGGCTTGCGGGGTTTGCGCCTTGCAATTGGGCTATGCTTTCGCCACCCGAGAAAAAGCCGCAGAGTTCCAAGCTCAAGCAAAGTCTTTCCAGGCCATTTCTACACCCAAGGAATTGGGCGCTGCTTTTAACGATGTCAGCAAGTCTACTGAGGCTTCAGTTCAAAGTTTGTCTGATTCCGCCAAGGCTGCTGAGGCCTATTCAAAACTTTCTCCCGAAATGCAGAAATTTGTCGTGAGTGCGCTTGCGACTGCTGGTATTGGTGCCCTGAAGGTGGTTGACATCGTCAGAAAAGTGCAATCTGTGACCCCTACACCAATGGACGCGCCTAAATTGTTGGTTCTTAAAGACCCACTTCAAATCATCGGAAAGACGATGCCGATCGTTTGGGATAGGGGTTTGGGAATGCTTAAGACCGCCAACGTAAGCCCTCCAAAGCCTGACAAGGATGCAAAGTTGGAGGCCTCTGCAGATGGTTGGCCTGAAAATACATCGACTGCTACCACCTGATAGGTTGAGCAGATTTGAACTGACCCTAACGAGTCCAGTTGCGGATTGGGCTCTGAGTTTTCTCAGTTAGGGTTTTTTTAAAACAGTATTGTTTTGCAGTTAAGGTGCCGTGCTCAGGCGAGCCCGGTACCTTTTTTTTCGATTTTTTGCCTCAAGACAAGAATTGCTGTGGTGAGCAAGAGCAGTCGCATTTTTAGTTGTCTGATCCATCACTGCACAAGTCCCGCTTGACCATTAGCTTTTTGACCATAGTTGTCATACCTGCGGTTTGGTCAGCTATCAGCAAGTTGCTGGTAACGGATAATTTATTCTTTTATGCGCAAGGATGCGGTCACCTAAGATGGGCGTTCCAGCTATTCGATGATTGACCACCTGGTAATCGGGGCAAGACCACCACCTATGCATGTCCGAGCACAGACCATGGTGAATCGGCTTGACTTTGGACATGGCCCAAACAGAGCGTAAGGTGGAGGCACTTTTTTAGGAGAACACATGCTCAACCGTCGCCATTTTCTCGGCACAGGCCTGGCCAGCGCCACAGCCTTGACCTTTTCTTCTGTCTGGTCACAAAACACGCCGCAGTTTGGCGCACCCGATTTGCCTTCGGTGGGTTTTCGGCGCATGAAGTTGGGGACCATGGAGGTCATTGCCCTGAACGATGGCGCCGTGCGCCGCCCGCTCGGTCAGGAGTTTGTGCCAGCGGTACCGCTCGACCAAGTCAAGGCTTTGCTGGCCTCGCAAAACCTGCCCACCGATTACATCGATGTGCCGTACACCTCGTTTTTGTTGATCAATGGCAACCAACGCTATTTGTTTGACACCGGTTTTGCCGACAACGGCCCCCCCACAACAGGCAAGTTGCTGGGCAATCTGGCTGCTGCGGGTTTCAAGCCCGAAGACATC
>JACCDV010386686.1_pt1 | contig 14023 bp, 11 predicted proteins | sample 7446131 | NCBI WGS metagenome assembly JACCDV01 (sample SAMN15323448, study PRJNA562643) | freshwater metagenome | isolation source: river surface water | place: USA:Blue River Watershed | collected 2017-08-17 | reverse complement strand
CCACCATTAATATTAGAACCATCTATTGGACAGGGTGATTTAGTTGATTATATTGTTAAAAATAAAAAAAATGTTCGGTTTGATATGTATGAAATAGATAAAAGTATAAAATTATTAGACACAATAGAAGCAGATAATGTAATATATGCGGATTTTTTAACTGAAAATATATGTAAAAAATATATTACAATTATTGGAAATCCACCATACATAAAAAACAAGAAAAAAAAAGGTAATATGTATATTGATTTTATATATAAATGTTATAATTTACTAGATGATAAAGGAGAATTAATTTTTATAATACCTTCAGATTTTTTCAAATTGACGGGAGCCGCAAATATATTAAATATTATGTTTAACGAAGGAGTATTTACACATATTTACCATCCAAATGATGAAAAATTATTCGCGGGAGCAACAATCGATATTTTGATATTTAGATATTGTAAAGATAAAAAATTAAAAAAAGAAGTATTATACAATGGACACATATATGATATTATAAACTCAAATGGTTTAATAACTTTTAATAATTATAAAAACAAAACCGAAGAATCATTTTCAATAGGTAAATATTTTGATATATATGTTGGTTTAGTTAGTGGTAAAGATGATATTTATAAAAATAAACTAGGAAATATTAATGTATTAAATAAAGAGAATCAATTCAATAAATATATTTATTTAGATAGGTATCCATCAAATAATAAAGAAATAGATGATTATTTATTTAATAATAAAACAAAATTAATTGAGAGGAAAATAAAAAAATTTAATGAATCTAATTGGTTTCAATGGGGAGCGCCGCGAAATATTTCTATAATGCGGGATAAATCAGGTCAAGATTGTATATATATATATAATTTAACAAGAAGTAAAAAAGTAGCATTTATTGGAAGTGTTGGATATTTTGGAGGAGGATTAATTATGTTGTTTCCAAAAAAAAAATATGATTTAAATCTTATAATATCCCATTTAAATGATGATTTGTTTATAAAACAATTTACGTTCTCCAAAAGATTTAAAATTGGCCATCGTCAAATACAAAATTATATTATACCCTCCCAATATATTAAACTAATTTAAATATAATATAAACATAATTTATTAAATCTATATTTTTAATTTTTTTAATTCATATATAAAATTATCTCTCCAGCTATTTTTTGATGCAACGATACAATTAATAAATTGACTTATCTTTAACTCTATCCTATTATATATAAATATTTTATTATTCTTCCATTTTATTTGAAAAGGTAAATTATTTATATTATGGGTAAGATTTGATAAACCTTTTAAACTATTTATAATTATATCTCTACTATTATTTTTATTTATTACCAGAAAATAATAATCTTTTTTATTACATTTATTATAGTTTCCATTTTTTAATTTATCTATTAATATTTTTGACATACTACCATTGTCATATTTTATATTTGTTTTCAAAAGATTTATATTTTCATCGGTATATGCATAGACGCACATAGTAAGATTTCCCGTATTGTCTGCCGTTTTCATAGTTGTAATTTTTATATTAACAGGTATCCATCCATATATATTATCATATACTAATATATCATACCAATATCTTTTGGGAGGAATAAAAATTTTTGTTTTATACTTAATTGATAATATATTAATAATATACCCTTCATTAATATAACTATTAATTCTACCATCGCTTTCATCATTTAATAATTTTATATTATATTTTATTAAATGGTTCTGCAATATATAAAGAATAAATGGCAATCGTTTTAATCTACATAAATAACCTCTTATATATTTTTGTATAAATATAATTTTTTTTACGTAGATGTCTGTATATTTTGTAAAATCCATTTGTTTTACTATTTATTTTTTTATACAATTTATATGTAAATTTAGATATATGGGGATGTCTATATAAACGTATTATTTACTATTTTAAATATATTTATAAATATAAATATATATAAATATATTTTAATTATTTTAAATACTAACGTATATAAATATCATTTTTACATATGATATTAAAAAATGATAAATATTTATATAATTGATTTTAATATATAAACCATATATAATCTATATATATAACCTATAACTCGTATCTAAACTATATTATTATATTTATATATTAACATTATATATTAAAAACTTTTATAATATTAAAAATAAATAATTCCAAAATGGAAACAAAAACAGAAATGGAAACAAATACTACAATGGAAAAGGAAATTACACCGATAAAAAAAAATAAATATATAAATAGGACAGGACTAAGTAATAATGGATATACACTCCGCAAAGAATACGCCACAGAGGAGGAGATAAAGATGATAAAATGCGATTTAACAATGAAACCCAAGATAACGAGTGGATATGGGGCCGAACAACCAAAACCTTTTAAAATTTATAGGGAAAATAATGATAAAATATATATGCCTTCAAAATACGGATTTGATAAATTCGGGAAGCCAGATATAAACAAACAGACAACACCGACACCCATGAATTGCGAATGTTTCATCCGCCTACGCCCAAACCAGGAAATAATTGTCGCGAAATATATGGAGGAAGTAGGACGAACATGCGGCGGTATTATATCAGCTAAATGCGGTGAAGGAAAAACCGCCATCGGTCTCTATCTAGCAGCCGCTGTTTTCAAGGTAAAGACTCTAATCCTCGTGCATACGGAACCACTCGCCAATCAATGGGTCGAACGTATCCGCGAATTCATACCCTCCGCAATAGTTGGACGTATCCAAGGTAAAAAAGCAGAGATAACAGGTTATGATTTTGTTATCGGTATGATACAGACAATAAGCAAGAAGACATATGAATACATGGGCTTTGGCTTTCTCATATGTGATGAGGCTCATCATCTCGGGGCGAAAGTATTTAGCAACGCCCTACAAAATACGAACTTCAAATATACCCTTGGCCTTACCGCAACGCCCGATAGAACAGACGGAATGATGAATGTATTTATATATTTCCTTGGGAAAATAGTTTATAGGTCTTCAGTTGCTAAGACGAATCTCGTAGTTAAATTATATAACTATAATGATAATCGCCCACAATATTGCCAAAATATACTTAATTTTAAACGGAAACCAGATAATGTTAAAATGATTTCCAATATTACCGCCCATAAGCCAAGAAATTTATTTATAGTGTCCCTACTTCCAAATTTACTAGCGGAAAATCGTAGAATACTTATACTCAGCGAACGACGGAAACACATCGACGATATTTATTCCTTAATAGAAAAATGTCAGGCTACACAACAAGATTCACCGATATATGCCATTCCCCCAACCGTTAAGATAGGGCGATATGTCGGCGGTATGAAAAAAGCAAGTCTAGACGATGCCCTTACATGTGAGGTAATAATAGGAAGTTATACCTTGATTAGCGAAGGATTCGACTGTGCGGCATTAGATACGCTGATAATGGCTACACCGAAGCGGGAGATAGAGCAGATTATCGGCCGCATACAGCGGAAAACTATTGAACAACAGATAAATGTCCCCCTAGTTATAGATATATGCGACCTCTTCTCGTGTTATAAAATCCGCGGATTTGCGCGTATCAAATATTATAAGAAACATCAATTTAGATTGTTGAGATATAACGTGGATTTTGATGAAAAATACAAAATAAATTATGACATCTTACAGAAACAATATATAAATGTTAATAATATCGATAATGTAAGTTTAAACGGGCTTGGTATCGACAACGACGATGATGATAACAACAACAACGATAATGATAATGATAACAATGATGATAGCGAAGATATGGAAGATGACGAAAATAGACCAAGTGAAAAATCCGGAACGAAAAATGAAAATAATTACGTATCATTTGATTGAAGTAGTTAATTAACCAATATATTTATAACACTAACTTTACTTCTACCCTAACATGACGGATATAAATTGTTATGCCCTTGATTATAGGCCCCGTTTCGATAATTTGCTCTTCAATAAATCATATTATATAAAATTACTCAATTTCATCAACTATGATAACGGAATACCGATGCCACTTATATTAATCGGTAAAGATGGAACTAATAAATTAACGCTTACAAAATGCGTAATACATAAACTCTATGGATTTGATATGATATTAAACGCATTTCATCCATATGAAACGGATGCGCTAATATATTATTATGAAAGTATATATTATATAGATTGCAATACAATGACAAGCGCTAAATATTATGAAAAATGTGAGGATAATCTACAATATATATTTAGTCGCCCAGCAGTCATCGGCCCGAAAAAATGCCTTATTTTAAACAACATTCATAAATTGGAAAAACGCATCATCACAAATATATCTAATTTATATTCCTCGTATCATAATAATTTCATTTTAATATGTATATCGAAAAAAAATCTATTCGCAACAAATTTATTTAAAATGTCGTTTTGTTTCTTCTGCAATCCTTTTAAATTACATGATTTTATCGATTTTATAACGCAATTTCTAAAATACTACAAAATTAAATTAACGGATAACGTGCCGGATATTAAAAACAAGGAAATATTGCTTAAAAATTTCAAGAAGGAACATAAAATAACAGCAAAAATAGATTTCGCTATAATGTTATTGTATTTCTCTTATTTGGATAACATGAAGAATATAAGGACAACTTTACTTATGCTACAAGATGCCAAGGTCAATAATCTGTCCATATCCAAATCATTTGACAATAATTATTATATAAATATAATAAATACCTGCTTGAAGGAATATAGCAAAGAAAATATTACGTATATCCTAGATAATGTATATAAACTTATACAATTTGGCTATGATAGTAATTATATATTAAAGAAGACGTTATATTACATTTCGAAAAATAAAAATATAAGCTCCGCTAAACGGATTAAAATAGTAGAAATTATGGCGACCACATCACATGAATTTACAAAAACGCGGAACGACATAATCGCATTTGAGAAATTTTATATTTATTTGATTGGAATACTAAATGAATAATCAACCTTATGAAAGCCGTTATGTATCCGCAATTTATTATGCGAATTTTTGGAGAGTTGCGACCGTTTGCGTCTGCTTGCAATAGCTTCCGCAATCTCTTCCTGTTTTTTTTTCATATCTGTTGCGGTGGCTTCTTCATCTTTGCCCGTTCCTGTCGTGGTTGCATCGTTGTTTTTACCTGCGTCAATCTTAATCGGTTTCCGTTTAAGGGTTTTCTCATTTGCCTTCTTCTTTTCAACGGCGGTGGTGTTCGTTTTTTCTAGGTCTGTGCGTATTTCGTTAATATGTTTTGTTATATATGCAATCATATTATTTGAGATTATCCATCTAAATATATTTAGTTGTCCTATGTTTGTGATAATCGAGGTGCGTTTGTCTTCGCCATATTCAAATCCATAGTGGAATTCGAGCTGTTCCTTTCTACGGAATGGGTCGAGATATGTTTTACCGAAACATTTTAGCGCTTCCTTATATTGTTTATTTACCTCAAATAATGTATTATAATCTTTGCCCTCTGCCGTTGTATTTTCGATATCATTTGGGTCGTAGATTACTATGTTTTTCTTTGCATAGTTTGTAAGAAACCACTCAATTATGCGAAGGGACACAACGGAATTGCCGTTTATAATATCTAGGAATTGTATTATTGTTTCCTTATTATTATAAAATTTAAAGAGAAGTTCTATAAGTAGTAGTTTTTTCTGGTTTTGTTGAAGGGATTTAATATAGATACTACTATTATATGGGGAAACATAGGTAAAATATACAGGCTGTTGGCGGGTATGGGTCTGCTCTTGCAAAAAACTAATAGATGTGTCCATTTTATTCGTGATAAATAGATAACAAATTAAATACTATATTATGTGAAATGATATGGTATAGTATAATATATTATAATACAATATTATAAATGCAATAACGTATAATATAATATTACAACCTATATTATATTATTATATATTTTATTTATTTAATATATAAACGCTTTTATATTATAATAAATGAAAATTATATTTAAACCCATGAAATATTTACATTTGTCATGTGTAAATATTATAAATCGGTCGCTTGATGCAATTGTCTATGATGATGATTTTATTGTTAAAATCTTCTATGAAGGTGGTGGAAGAAGCTATATTGCGGAACACAACGGGAAAATAATAGGATATATATTATGTAATGCAAATTGGGTTGTGTCCTTTGCATTATATAGGGAATATCATGGTAAGGGGATTGGAAAAAGATTATTATGTAATGCATTAATGGCATTTAGTAAGTTAAATAAGGAGGGACAGTCGTTGTCTTTGAAATTACATGTAAATACTAATAATAATAATGCAGTTGAATTATATAAAAAAGTGGGTTTTAATATTGAAAGTGAAGTATTAGATTATTATGGGGAAAACATAAATGCGTATCGTATGTTATGGAATCCATCGGTATTTGATGTCGTTAAAAAATATAATTGTAAATAATATATTTAAAAATATAATGTTTCTTGGGTTTATTATTTTATATATTTTGTAATGTATATTACTATGTATATTATTATTATTGCTAATGTAATATTTATATGTGTAGAAAAAAAAATATTATGACGGTTTAAGATAACATCTTCTTATATAACATCAAAATAAACGGTTCCATCAGGGCGTGTAATGTAGTGCGCTTCAAGCCAAAAATACATTTCAAAGAAAATGTCATGCGCCCATTCAGGGAGCACTTTTTCATCACAATACCTTAGTGAGGGTTGATAAAATTTCAAACCAAGTTCATAGACCATTTTCTCGGTGAATGTATCAAATGTTAATCCATTCTTCCCCGCAAATCCATGTTTAAAGGCTTTCAACGCGGCATTTCGCGTCTTGCAATACTCATCAAACTCAATGGTTTTTTGTATTTGCTGGCCCGAGTGCATTTTACTTTTAGTAATCTTGCGATTATTATCGTCGATTTTGTTGTTATTAATAAACTTGCGCTCAACTTCTGCAGTAAATTTTTTTTTGTTTTTCTTTGCCATTCTGCGTTCATTTTCTTTAAAATTATTGAAATTCATGTTATCCGCAACCTTGCGATTCATTTTATTAGTAAGCTTGCGATCTTCGTGTTCGTCAAACATATCAATAGTCCCATTAGGAAATACAATATTTATACCCGCCATATTTTCAACAGGAACAATGGAAAGATTGGTGGGACTGCGTGGAATCTTTTCTTCATCAATAATATCTTTAAAGCTATGAACAACCATCGCATTAGCTGCCTTGTCATCCGCCTTGTCAGCAGCCGTGTCAGCAGCCTTGTCAGCAGCTTTGTCAGCAGCCTTGTCAGTTTCATTGTCATCCGCCTTATGATTAATATCATCATCAATATCCATGACATCAGTATTCATGACATCAGCAGCCATGACCTTGGTAGCCTTGTCATCAATGACGAGGTTTCTAATGTCAAGGACAACACTATCAGGGCCATGGTGGCCACCAATGTGAAAGTTTTCAAAATCAACAATGACCCCATCAAGACGGTGGCGGTCGTCAATATGGAAGTTTCCAAAATCAACAATAACCCCATTAAAATGGCGGTCGTCAATATGAAAGTTTCCAAAATCAACAATAACCCCATTAAAATGGCTGCCAATGGTATGGAGATTCCTGGAGTCAAGGGTGTCAAAATCGCCTGCACAGGCGCTGTTGATGTCCATATCCCCTGTCAAATCGGGGATTCCAATACTAGTAATATTGCGGGGATTATCGTCGTCGCACATTGTGAGAAAAGAGACTGTGTGAGATTACGCCTCTCCTTTTTTGAAGAAAATAAAATATATAAAATATATTTATCTTTTATTTTTTGTTTAAAATTAGATTTTTTTTTTGTGTTTTTTCTAAAATTTATAATTTTAAAATATTATTAATAAAATTATATATGTATGGTTTTTAATAACATCTACAAAAAAATAAACACATATAGAAAATATGGGTTTAATAAAAGGCATAATATTCTGATCCGTCGGGACGAATGCAATACTCTCCATAAAGACGTATAAACTCATTTATAAAAATACGTTTAGCCCAGTCGGGAAGTGGGTCTTTCACATTATTATTAGATGAGGCGAAATGAAACAAATTACCCATATTATAAAGATATAATTTCTTTTCGCCATAAGGGTCTTCTACCAAATTTATTTGAGATGCATAATTAGATTTGCCCGTGAAACCATGTTTAAATGCATTTAGAGCATCTTGTTTTTTCCAAACATACTTATTAAATTCGGCAGATGAATAAACCGTCGGGAAAGCCTGATAAAGTTCGTATTCACATGAGATATATTTGATATTATCATTGAAAAATGTAATATATTCATATCTCTTAAAGAATGATTGCCCCGCAACATTGTCATAAAAGGGGAATTTCTTCAACTCATATGTTATAACGAGACCTGGTTTGTTTGTTAGGATAGGATTAGTGAGATTACTAAAATCTACGGTAAGATCATCAATAGTGGTGGGCTTCTCAGCAACGGCTAGACCGCTAAAATCTGTGGCAAGGTCGTCAGCCATGACAGCAACAGAGAAATAAAATATTTCTAATATATTTATTTTTCATTTTTTGGGAAAAAAGAAAAGGTATATTTTTTTTTTTGGTAAATTTAAGTAATATTTATAGGGATAATAAAACACCATAACATATTAAACTCCATAAAACATTCTTAATATAAAATAAATAATAAAACAAATAATGAAATATATAATATTCAATTATGTTTTCTTATATAGGTCCATATAAAAATCTTGGAAGAGAATATAAGCCATATCAGGTATTTTTTTATTTTTAATAGGGTAGATTGTATGAAGAAATAATCCAAATTGATAAAATATTATTTCAGCTTTTGATTTACATATATATATTGTGTATGGTAGTCTCATGAAAATATAATTGTATTTCTTTGTGCTTCTTTTAATGCTCTTTTCTCACGCTCATATCTGTCTATATCTTGCCTGTGTAAATTAATATATATTATTCGTTCTTCGTTTGATAAAGAATCCCATCTTTCCCGCATTTTTCTTGATAATTCTTTGAATGACATGTTTGGATTTTCACTATGTGTTTTTGTTCTATGTTCTTGTGTAAAATAATTATATGCGGTTAATGCAGTTTTTGGCCTAATCGGTTTTGCCGATTTCTTAGCTTTTGAAGTTTTTTTATCCCTTAAATTTTTTTTTATATTTTTATAATCTATTAATTTTTTATCTTCATTATTTTCATTATCATTATTATCACTATTATTATCATCATCATCATTATCTTTGGCGTTAAATAAATAATTATATAAAATACTGAGTTTTTTATCTTCTTCGAACAATGTTTTATATTTTTCCTTATTCTCAACATCTAAATTATCCCACTCTTTTTTCAATAATAATTTAACATTACTAATGTTATGAATATTTACATTTATCAATATTGGATGTATATATATATTAGACATAATATAGTATTTAAAAATTTGTTTTTCAATTTTTAATAAATCCTCTATTTTAATAGTATTATCATTAAATTTATATTTATAATGGTTTTTATATTTTGAATATCCTCCATAATTTTGTCTATAATTGGTTATGTTATTATTAATTATATTGTTTTCGTAATATATCTTTATTTCAACACCATTTTTTATAAATGAAACAGGTTTTTTTAACATATTTCTTTCAGTATTAATAATATAATATGCATTTTTTTTATTTGATAACTGATGTATTATTTTAATTTTAAATCTAGTAATTTCTTTGTATTTAGTTTCAATATTATCCTTATATAATATTTCACTATTTTTTTTATTAAATATCCTATAAAATATAGACGTTGCCTTTTTTGCAGCAGCACTTACATTTCTTGCTTTAACAACAATTTTAATTATTTCATCTATATTATTATCTTTATTTTCATAAGTCGAACATGCAATATAATTTAAATTATTTCTAGTTGAAAATATATTATGATAATCATCAAAATCTGTATTTATTTTAAAATCACCTGAAAGGTATAAATCTATTTCATTTATATCTTTAAAATCGTTAAATAAGTCATTACTTAAATCGGTTATTTCACATAGTGATTCAGTAGATTTATACCATTCATATAATGCATTATATAACCATTCAGGTATAGTATTTATTTGATTCATTATATCTACATCATCATTATAATTTATAAATGAATATGTTTTATTATCTTCTAGTTTTGAAAAAGGCATAATTACATAGCCATTATTATTTCTTATATCTATTCCTATTTTTTCCATGGGCATTGAAAATACCTTATTTTTTGTCGGTATATTTCGTAATTTATCATCAAGTTTAAAATAATAATGTATTCCCCCATTTGCGGACCTAACTTTTAAAGTATCTATATCATTTCCATGCACAAATATATTTAATAATTTTTTCCAGAATGTCAGTCCGTTGTCTTTTATGTCGATATCAATTACAAATATACCCGATAACTCCCCGCATACTAATCCTATATTCTTCGTTTCTAATAAATTTATATTTTTCCTTGAAATGTAATTATCTGTATAGTTCCAATTTTTTACGAGTGGATGTTTTCCAACACATGGAAACACAGGTATTTTCTCATTTATTATTTTTTTAATAAAATTACTTTTATTTATCATGTCATCTTGTTTTTTTATTTCTATTCCAAATATGAATCTACATAAATTTAATATATTACAACTTTTAAAATCATCACCTATATTACATGCATCGCTCATATTTTGTGTATTAGTTATTAAAAATTCATTCATATTTCCGCTATTATGATTGTTTATTTGATAATATTTTAGTTTTGCAGATATTGGCAAATAAGATGAAAAATGTATAAAATGTAAATCAATAAACATTATTATTTTTAAATTTATACTCTCCATATTATATTTATTTTCAATTGTCCCATTGTTTCTAACTATTTTATTTGTTAATATATTTTTAAAAATGTTAAATATAATTTCATCGATGTATTTTATTTTATCTAATAATTGCTTCCTATCTATTTGTATTAAAAAATCAACAATTATCGAAATTTCTTTTAATTTTTGCATATTAATATATAATAAATCACATATTACTTTTGTAAATATAATATCACTAATACATAAATATTTAAAATAATTTATATTATTTGAATCTTGTAATAAGTCATATACATTTATTATATTTGATATACAATGTTGTAATGTTGTATTTTCAATTATAAAATCCATGTTTTTAAAATTTATGTTAATATTTTTTAATAACAATTCCCTTTTTTCTTTTTGACTTGCAGATTTATAATTTTCCTTAACTCGTTTTATAAGAGAAAATAAATATTTATTAAAAATAACATTTGAAATATTATATCTTAATGAAATATTAATTAAATCATTTATTGTTTCTAATTTATATGTATATTTAATTATTTTATTATTAATTATATTTTGATATGGTAATAATTTATGTATTGTATCTATAAATATGTAATAATGTAAATCTATTAATGTTGTCGTTTCTTTATTATATGCATTATATAATTTTAAATGTGTTTTAATTATATTACATGAATTTTCAAATATTATATTATTATAATTTTTAATTGATTTATTACATATAATATTATTCGCAGATAAACATATATAATTAAAATTTTCTGTATTTTTAAAATGGTCTCTATATATATGTTCAAGTTGCATTATTATATTGTGTGGTAATTTATCAATATCATCACATTTATTTATAACATATAATATGTTGTCGAATCTTTTCTCAATAATATTATTTATTAAAGAGCTATCTAATACGGTATTTACATCTATAACAATTATAATTAAGTCAATATTATCCCTGGAATCCATTAAAAATTGAGTTGTAGGATTATCTATAAAATTATTATATAAATATCCCACTGTATCTATTAAATTTATATTTGATATTTTGATATCAATATTTTTAATAAAATAATGTTTATAATTAGTGTAATTGGAAATTACATTTCTATTTTTATATATAGTTATATTAGTCGTATTATTTTTATCATATATTCCATTACATATTGCTGATATAATAGAAGTTTTTCCACTTAGACAATTTCCTATAAATACAATATTTACTTCTTCAATTAAATCCATCTATTTAAATTTAAATAATAATAAAATGTTTTATAGAAATTATATGTATATATAATTACAAGGTTATAACTTTATAAATTAAAATATACAAATGTTTATACTTATGTATTTTTTCATTTTTTATTTATCATATATTTTTATTGTTTATTATATATTATATAAGTAAATATTTAAAAAAAATAATAAAAAATTGTAAAAATTAACAAAAAATAAAATATTATTACCATATAATTATAGTTATTATAACTTCTGCATCGGTGTTATTAACCTTTGCAGAATTCAAAATGCCTTGGCGGAGGAATCGGTATCAATACCGCAAGAATGCTTGTGCAGACCATTGGTGTCGCATCAAAGCCTCTGCAAATGAGCGGTTAGAGCGCAAGGAAAGGCAGCGGGAAGCAGAAAAGTTAATGATATCAACAGACGATGATGCATTGGTGATTTGCATTTTTAATTATTTTTTTATTTATCTACTATTAACTAAATAAAATAAATAAAATATATAATAATATCAATTAATTAAAACAAATATTATATCGGTCTATTGTAAATATAAAACATAATATCAAAATATAATATCAAAATATAATGTAAATAGAGTAATAATTACCATAATACGATGAACCCTACAATATATTTTATATTAGCCCTCGCATTAATAATAATATTTCTACTGTTAGGGAAGAGTTTTAGTTCTACTATAACTGATACAACACATTATATTTTCTTCTGGTTATTATATCTTATATCTATTGCAACCATTACGGGAATATTTCTTTCTTTCTATGTTTTCATGACTCTAAGAAAGAAAACGGGGCGCTATGGATTACGTGGCGAAGAAGGAGACCGCGGCGACACCGGTGAAGCAGGACAATGTAAAGAAAACTGCCGCGCGAAGATAGCCATCGATTCCATAATGGATGTAATAGCCAAAGAAGTTAATACATTAGCCGGTCTTCCATCTCCACAGATTACTATAAAAAATCAATATATTAAACAACTTGTAAAATCACAATGTTCATCGGGGGAATTTGCACAACTCATACCCTATCGAGGTGTAAATGACCTCGTGGAATATCTTGGCGGTATATGGAGCGAATGGGTTGCGCTGCTTTACGCTGCGGGGGGACGTAAATATTTTGAGACCATTGGCGCAGAAAACGAATTTGAATGGGTAAAGGAAAATCCCTTTGATGAAATAAAGAAATATGATGTGTTTTATTGGGGACTTGGGGCATCTTACCGCCCCGAAGAGGTAGAAAATTGTAGTCTTGATACTACCCTTACACCAAACAATATCCCCGATGGACAAGACAAAGGACATCCGGATGCAAATAAAGAAAGCACCGATGGACGCAATTTACGCGACGGAAGTGGATGGGCAAAAACACCGCAGAAAGATATAAAGTATTCAATACTCTCATATCTTTCGCTTGTCCCAGAAGCCGATATATCAAATCAATATGAAAAACTTAAAATTAAACAACTCAATATAAGAGATGCAGACAATATAGAAACCGCACAAAATTCGTATAAAGTAATGAAATATGATGGAAATAACGCAACTAATTTATGTGCGGAGGTTGTCAATTCGAATATTATTTATAATAATTGTAATGCGGCGAATGAATCACAACGATGGAGCCTTGAAATGCAGTCGCCCACAAAACTTAGATTACAATCAACGATAGATAATAGCATATATTTATCACCCGCTAACAATAATAGAGATGGTTCCATTACCAAAGATGATATGACACTATATAAAATAGACCTATAAAAATATATATGTATATATCTATATATTAATTTAATTTTTATTATCTATTATTATTGTTATTATTATTATTG
>JACCDV010004278.1_pt1 | contig 14031 bp, 14 predicted proteins | sample 7446131 | NCBI WGS metagenome assembly JACCDV01 (sample SAMN15323448, study PRJNA562643) | freshwater metagenome | isolation source: river surface water | place: USA:Blue River Watershed | collected 2017-08-17 | reverse complement strand
TAGTTTCGATTATGTTCGAGATGAAGAATGAATCAGACGAAGGGGATTCCAAAAAGAAGAACGAAGATTTTTACAAAAAATTAGACAAAGATCGTACGGAGAAGAATTGTGAATACGCGGTGCTAGTAAGTTTACTAGAACCTGAAAATGAGCTTTTCAATGCTGGTATCGTGGATGTTTCACACAAGTATCCTAAAATGTTTGTCGTGCGTCCACAGTTCTTTATTCCTATCATCTCCTTATTGCGCAATGCGAGTATGGGGGCTATGAAATACAAGGCCGAGCTGGCTGTCATTAAGGAACAAAATATTGACATTACTAATTTTGAGTCGAGTGTTAACTCTTTCAAGGAAGCCTTTGCAAAGAACTACAAGAATGCGAGTTCAAAGTTTGATTCAGCGATTGTTGAAATTGATAAGAGTATCAAGGCGCTGACCAAAGTGAAGGAAGATCTTTTGCTTTGCGAGAATCACTTGCGTCTAGCAAATAATAAGACGGAGGACTTAACCATTAAAAAATTGACTAAAGGTAATCCCACGATGCAGAAGCTGTTTAGCGAACTAAAGAACGATGGTAGTTCAGTGGAAGTGGTGGAGTAAAAATTAACTCATAGTAATAAAAAAAGCCCGCTATTTATAGCGGGCTTTTCATTTAGTGTCTTACAGACTATTCTTCAATCACTGCTGCGGCTACTGCGACTGCCGGAGCTGCTTTTGCGCGTGATTTCTTTTCTTTTTCTGGAGCTGGAATTACATCCTCAACACCGGCGAAGATACGTCCGCAATGCTCGCAAACTAAGATTTTCTTCTTGTCTTTGATGTCTGTTTGACGTTGTGGAGGTACAGAGCTGAAACATCCGCCACAGGCACCACGCTTCACTAAAACAACCGCTAAGCCGTTACGTGCGTTATCGCGTAATTTTGTGTATGATTTCAAAAGACGCTCGTCTACAGATTTCACTGCTTTCTCGCGATCTTTTAATGATTTTTGCTCATCTTCCTCGCTCTCTGCGATGATTACTTGTAATTCGTTTTGCTTGATTTCAAGGTCTTTCTTGCGCTCAAACAAGTTAGATTCTACTGAAGCGATTTCGTCGTTTTTGTTCAAAACTTTAAAATCGATTTCTTTAATACGCTTGTCCGCAATCTCCATCTCGATTCCTTGCAATTCAATTTCCTTAGAAATTGCATCGAATTCGCGGTTATTACGCACATTCATTTGTTGTTCCTTGTACTTAATGATTAAGTTATCAGAATTTTTCTTTGCGATTCTGTAGTTTGCGATTTGCTCCTCAAAATCAGCCACGTCTTGTTGGAATTTAGCCAAACGAGTCTCTAAACCCATGATCTCATCTTCTAAATCACGAACCTCTTCAGGTAGATCTCCACGAACTTGCTTGATTTTATCCAGCGTGCTATCGATCGTTTGAAGCTTTAATAGCGCCTCTAATCGTTCTCCAATAGTTGATTCTTTAACTGTAGCCATTAGTCTAATTTATTTGAATTGTCTAAATTCTATCCTTTTATCAAGCGAAGAACACAGGATTTGTATTTGTTTCGCTTTTCAGGAGAACCGCAAAAGTACTAAATTTTTTTGATAAATAGTCATGTATCGCATCAATAATCATGACTTCGGATTCGTAATGCCCCACATCGATAAGTAAGCATTGATTTTCTGCGTCAAAAAACTCGTGGTATTTGATATCAGACGTTATATAGGCGTCGCATTGATTTTTCAAAGCATCTTTAATCAAGAAACTTCCCGCTCCTCCGCAGACCGCTACTTTGGAAATAGGCGCGGTAGGCAAAGCAGTATGTTTGAGGGCTTGTAGGCCTAGACGTTTTTTGACAAAGGCTAAAAACTCAGTCGGTTCTACTGCTTTTTCCAAAGTACCCACGAATCCAGAGCCCACATCTTGCCAAGTATTATCAAGCGAATAAATGGAGTAAGCGACCTCCTCGTAAGGATGGGCAGATTTTAACGCGCTTATGATACTCGATTCTAAGTGAGCCGGAAATATCATCTCCACTTTTACCTCATTTACCTCGGACAAAACATTAGCAGATCCCGTATGTGGATTGGCTTCAGCCGACGGCTGGAAGCGACCCAAACCTTCCTGAGTGAAACTACAAGAAGAATATTCGCCTATATTTCCCGCCCCAGCCGCATGCAATGCCTCTCGCAAAGCTTGTTCGTGTGAAGCAGGTACGTAATATTGCAAGGCCTTTAAAGCGTCGCGCATCGGTTTCAAGACCTGACCTGTAATGCCTAATTTAGTGGCTAAGTGGTAACTAACACCCTTAGGCGAATTATCTAGGTTAGTATGAGAAGCGTACAGTACGACATTATTTTGAATGGCCTTGATGACCGTTCTTTCGACATAGTTTGCGCCTATGATTTTTTTTAAGCCAGAGAAAACGATGGGATGGTGTGAAATGATCAGATTACAGCCCTTTTTAATAGCTTCTTCCACCACTTCTTCCGTGCAATCTAGGCTGATTAATACGCCTTTTGCTTCCAGTGAGCTGTCGCCTACCAGCAGGCCAGAATTGTCGTAGGATTCTTGCCAGGCTAAGGGTGCCCAAGCTTCCATCACATTTAAAATTTCTCTTATTTGCATGCTTACACGTTCATTTTACCTGCAATTTAGGAAATCTAATGGTATATTTAACCTTTCAAATTTATCCATCCTTATGCGAATTAGACCAGCTGCCCTCATTATCGAAAATAATCATGTGCTTCTTTTGGCATATCATTACGAGGCAGGGACTAAGTTTGCCTTGCCAGGGGGAAATGTAGATTTAGGCGAGACATTTCCAGTAACTATTGCCCGTGAATGTGAGGAGGAGTTAGGTATCGAGGTAGAAGTGGGGGAAATGATAGCGGTGGGTCAGGTACACGCTACCACCGATTATGAGGCTTGCTTACATGTAATTTTTGAAGGTGATATCGTAGGTGGCATTCCTGCTTTACAACCTGGGGAAACCACGGCTGACGATTTAGTCTGGGTTCCAGTCGATAAAATTGCTGAACTGAATATCTATCCAGCACTAAATGATGCCATCCTTGATTTCGTCCACACGGGAAAGAAGGGACATTACGTGGGGACGCTTAAGCAGATTTGGCTTTAATCTGATTTCCCACCAATAAGCCAATCATTCCGGCCGCTAACCCGATCCATACCGCTGGAATTTCTGAGGGGCTAATGAAGTGATAATACCCCCAAAACACCAATCCCAAAATCATACTTAAATGACTTCCCCAAGGAGTTGTACGTTTCCACCAAAGTCCCGCATTCAACGGAATAAATAGTGAAACAAGGCTAAAGGCAGAGGCTTCCCCTACGAGTTCGAAGATGTTTTGGCGTTCGATAGCCATAATGATACAGGCCAAAGTCACCAACACCACCGATATCCGGATAAATAATAACACGATTTTATCAGAGGGTTTGCGCATCAAGGGTTTTAGAATGTTCTCCCCTAATACTGAAGCTGGTGCCAAAATAGCCCCAGAGGTGGTACTTAATAAGGCCGAAAGTAGCGCCCCTAAAAACAAGACCTGCATGGCCCGCGGTGTGAACTTCATCACTAAGGTAGGAATCAATAAATCATCTTCCGCAAGCAAAGAGGGGTAAAGTCGAACCCCGATGAACGCGATAAATAAGGGCAACATCGCTATCGTTAAATACATCGCGCCTGCCGCAATACTCGCCTTAGCAGCAATTTTTTCACTTTTCGCTGACATTACGCGCTGAAAAATATCTTGCTGCGGAATAGACCCAAAACCAATAGTGATCCAAGCAGCCCCATAAACTAACCAATCTTTCCAGGTATTTTCAACTGGAATGGCCCGGAAGAAATTTTTGGGTTGTGAGGAGAGGAGTTGGTTGAAATCGGGAACTTTGGCCCATAATAAATAGGCTAAAAAAAGAAGCCCCACAATTAAGATAATATTATGGAAAAAATCCGTCACGGAGATCGACCACATACCCCCTAACAGGGTATAAGCCATGACCAGTAACGCACCAATGATGATTCCTACCTCGATGGAAATAGGCAATAAAAGATGCATGGTAAGGCCTAAAGCCACTAATTGTGCGGAGATCCACCCAAAATAAGAGGGGATCATAATGACCGCCGATAGCTTTTCAGAGAAAGCCCCAAACCGCAAGCGAAAGTAATCACTAAAGGTCAATACAGGCAGGGAATACAGTTTTCGAGCATAAATGGCCCCCACTAAAAACAATCCCACAGCCGCCCCAAAAGGCTCTTCAATAATCGCTAACACCCCGCCATGCACAAATTCCCTCGGCGCGCCTAGTACGGTTTCGGACCCAAACCAAGTCGCGAACGTCACCATCGTCGCTAACGCAAAGGGTAAAGAACGCCCCGCCAAAACGAAATCTTTCGTAGTTTGCACTTTTTTACTGGCCCACCAACCCACGGCAAGATTCAACGCTAAATAGAAAATAACGAAAGCTACGAGCATTCTTTGATTAAAATGTGTCCAAAAATACGAAAACCTTTTACCTTTATCATATGAAAAATCTAGCCTTTTTATTCATGCTAGCTTTAGCAGGTTGCCAAAGCTCCCATTTGCAAAACGCCTTCACCGAATCTAGCCTCGCTCAACGTTCCAGCGGCGTAATGATCAAGGAACTAGCCACAGGAAAAGTCCTTTTTGAGCAAAATGCAAACCACTATTTCATGCCAGCCTCGAACACGAAGCTGTTGACATTTCTCCAAGCGAATCGATTATTAGGCAATCAAATCCCCTCCTTTAAATACCGCGAAACAAAGGATACCCTCTTTTTCTGGGGTACCGGCGACATCAGCAACTTGCATCCTACCTTGAAAAACACCGCATTACGCGATTTTTTAGCGGCATCAACTAAGGTTTTAGTCTATGGTTCTCCTCTTAAACCGCATCCTGTCCTAGGCCAAGGCTGGGCATGGGATGACTACAACGATTATTATTCTGCCGAGATTTCTGACATGCCCTTGTATGGAAACATAGTCAATTTCTCCGCCGCTGAGCGTCGTTGGAATATTATGCCAGAGGTCTTTTCCGCTGTCTCCAAGACAGGAACGACACTGGATGTACGCCGCAACCGCCTGATAAACGAGTTCACCTTACCCGAGTTGAAGAAGGAAAATTACGGATCACAAGAGGTCCCTTTTATGACCTCCCCACAAATGACCGCCTTTTTATTAACTGATACCTTACATAAATCGGTCGAAACCATGCCACTCGCAGTACATCCGGATGCTCGAATTTTCTATTCTGGCAAGATAGATAGCTTGTACGTTTCGCTCTTGCACCAAAGTGACAACGCCGTCGCCGAACAGCTCTTATTGATGATTGCAGCTGAAAAAGGCTGGGAGCCTAGCCAGGTAATCGAGAATTTGAAGAAGGAACCAGGCAATGAATTTTTAAAAGATATCCGCTGGGTTGATGGTTCAGGTTTAAGCCGTTACAATTTATTTAGGCCAAAGGATTTGATCTATATTTTGGAATCTTTATCCAAAGAAGTCGCCCCAGATCGCCTCTATGCCCTCTTGCCAGAAGCCAGCAAATCAGGCACTCTCAGAAACATTCAAGATCTAAATCCGGGCGTGCGCATTTGGGCGAAATCGGGTTCTTTTGGAAATACCTACAATCTTTCTGGTTATTATTTGACCAAAGAAGGAAAGACCTTAGCGTTCTCCGTCATGTCTAACTTAGGCAACACGACGGTAAAGGAGATTAAGCAATCGGTGGTGGAGTTTTTGAAGGCGATACACTAATTCAAATTGCAAAGACCAAAGTTCAAAGTAGGAATCGCCTTTCGCGATGAATGGAAAGTTAAAGCACAAAGTATAAAGTAGGAGTCGCCTACGGCGATGAATGGAAAGTTAAAGCATAAAGAATAAAGCACAAAGTATAAAGTAGGAATCGCCTACGGCGATGAATTCGGTAACGTTTTTCCTCTTCGGACTCATTTCCTCCAGACTCATTTCCTCCGGACTCATTTCCTCCAGACTCATTTCCTCCGGACTCATTTCCTCCGGACTCATTTCCTCCAGACTCATTTCCTCCGGACTTATTTCCTTCGGACTTTATTCTTTATGCTTTATTCTTTGGACTTGAAAGTCCACCCCACTTGAAAATCAAAAAACTTAAAAGGATAAACCCTCCCACATAAACCACACTCCCCAGATTAGTCACTAAGGTTCCTATCAGGAATAGGGTTGAGATGATCACTAATATCCAAGGTAAAACGGGATATCCCCACGCTAAATAAGGTCGTTTTAAATTAGGCTCCGTCACCCGAAGGCGCAATAAGGACGAGAATCCAGCTAAATAACTAGCAACAAAAAAGAAGGTCGCGATGTCAGAAAGACGTTCGTTAATTTCTTTTCCGGCTAATAAAAAAAGGCAAGCGGCGAAGACGGTTAAATGAGTGGCTGTGGTGGGGGAGCCGGCGGCGTTCACTTTTTCGGCTTGTTTGAAAAATAGTCCATCGCGGCTCATCGAATAGATCACGCGTGGGGCGAACATCACTTGGGTGTTCAAAATTCCCAGAATACTTAGCATCAAAAATACGGTAATCCAGCGCCCCATGTCAGCGCCAAATAACGCTTTCATTGTGTCTGCTGCCGCTAATTTGCTGGAAGAAAGGGTTTCTAGCGGTAAACTATATAAAATACCCACGTTAATCAATAAGTAGATGACCGCGACGATGATGACGCCGATGAACATGGATTTAGGCATCGATTTCACCGGATCCTTATTCTCTTCCGTGAAATAACTGGCGGTATGCCAGCCGTCAAAGGCATAGAAAATGGATAAAAGGGCAGTCATGATGCCGGTGGTGAGGGGAAGTCCGGTAGGTGCTTTGGCCTGTTCTGTAAAAACTCCACCGCCCCCATATAGGAAACAGATGGCGATGAAAAGGAGCAAAGCCACGGCTTTAATGCCACTGAGCCATTCTTGCGATTTGCCTGCCATGACCACGCCCAATTGATGGAAAAACCACAAAAGGGCTAAAATTCCGATGGCACAATAGACTAAAAAGGGGCTTAACGAGGGGAAAACGATGATCAAATATTCACTAAAGGTATAAGATCCGAAACCCAAGGCGGTTACGGTCCCTAGCCAGCTGGTTAGTCCCACGAGGAATCCAATATAGCGGCCAAAGGCACGTTCGGCGTAGATGTACCAAGAGCCGGCTTTAGGAATGGATAAACTTAATTCTAATAAGCAGCTAACGCCTAATAAGGCATAAATGGCCACTAAGACCCATAAAAGGATGATTAGACTGGGGTCGTGCAACGAGGCCGCGATGGGTCCAGGTTTACGTAAAATGCCGGTTCCTACCGTTCCTCCGATGGTCACCGCCACGCCAAAAGTCGTTCCTAAGACTTTCCAGAGCTTATTTTCCATGTAAGATGTATTGGCCCACGGTAGGGAAGTGGTCGGAGTATTTGATATTTCGCAGGGTTTGGAAGTTCGTGGCTTGCCATTCCTTCGAGAAGAATTGATTATCGATGCGCACTAAATAGGGGCTGCGATTTAAGGTAAAGCCAAAACCGGATCCAGCTTCTTCAAACGAATTTTGCAAGCGTTCGCGAATAGTTCCGTAGGCCCAGCCAGAGGGAGTTTCGTTTAAATCGCCCACAACGAGGGTCGGATAAGGGCTTTTTTGTATGAGGCGGTTGATTTGATCCATCTCCTTATTGTGCTCAATAAAACCTTTTCGAAGGGAGGAAATGATGCCGCGGCCTTCTTTTTGGGCATCTGTATAATCTTGCAGGCGAATTTTCGATGTCATTTTATTTACGCGAATGCCCATAGACCAAAGTTGCATATTGATCACCCGAATTGTGTCCTTGTCTTTGACAATATCCGTTAACAGGTATCCATTTGCGGAATTTTCGAATTGCTCACCCTCTTCATGAATGATGGGGTATTTTGAAAATACCACTAATCCCATTTTCTCGTGGGTATCAAAAAGTTGCTTTTTGAGTGGAATGAAGGCGTAGAACGGGTATTTTTCCTTCAAGAAGGAGACCGTGTGAAACGCTTTTCGATCAGAATGGGAATAGAATTCTTGGAAGCATTTGATGTCTGCGTCATAATCGCGCAGGAATTTTTTCAGGTCTTCTAATTGCTCTTTTTTGGCCTCATATTCATTTGAATACATCCCAAAAACGTTATAGCTCAACACCGTTAACGGTTTCTCTAAGGTCGCCACGGGCTGATTAAAGCTAATGTGTCTGCCGATAAATCCATAGCCCAGGGCAAGCACAATCAAGGGCAAAAGCGCTCGCTTCGCTCGCTGAAAAACCCAATAAATCAGAGAAATCAGACACAATAACTGCGCATAGGGCATGGTCATCATGATAAACCCGGCTAACCAATGCTCCACGATCAGGGAATAACTCAAAAGATAGGTTAGCAGCGTGTATAAGCACAATGGCAGTGTTCCTAACCAGATCAGGGAAGAGATGATTTTTTTCTTCAGAGGAGCCTTAGCCTTCGTAGTACGCTTATTAGCCATACCCAAAGATACACATTGAAATGCATTTTATAAATTTTCGAATGAGGTTTGGGTTATTTCAAAATATTTTCTAATTTTGCAATCCCTTTAGGAAAGAACAATATTAAATAAAAGATACTATGGCAAAGGTTTGTCAAATTACAGGACGCAAAACTCAAGTAGGAAACAACGTTTCTCACGCTAATAACAAGACTAAGCGTAAGTTCTACCCGAACTTACAGACTAAGAAATTTTTCTTAGAGTCAGAAGGTGTTTGGGTTCGTATGAAGGTTTCAGCGAAAGCAATTCGCACAATCAACAAAAACGGATTTGAAAAAACTTTAATCGCTGCAGCTCGTAAGGGTACGTTAAGCGTTTAGTTTTCAAAATATTTATCGAAATTAGCCTTCTTGATTTTTCAAGAAGGCTTTTTTTATTTCTTGCATCCTATGTTAAGCGATTTAGAATTCGAACGTTACCGCAAACAGCTGAATCTACCGGAATGGCGGAAGGCGCAACAGCTGCGTTTGAAGGAAGCGTCCGTTTTAGTCGTGGGTGCCGGCGGCCTGGGTTGTGGGGCCTTGCCTTTTCTAGCGGCGACCGGTGTAGGATCCATCACGATTCTCGACGCGGATGTGATTGAATTATCGAATCTGGCACGTCAAGTGCTCTACAAAACTTCGGATGTGGGAGCATCAAAGGCATTGAAGTCAGCGGAGGCATTGCAAGCCTTGAATCCTTTACTTGCTATAACGGGAGTCTCAGAAAATTTAACAGTAGAAAACGCGCTGGCGCACATTGCACCACACGATCTAGTGATCGATTGCACGGATAATTTCGAAACCCGCTATTTGATTAACGATACCTGCGTCAGCTTACAAAAACCGTTCATTTATGGGGCTATTCATGCCTGGGAAGGCCAATTTGCAGTATTTCATCCTGAAGGCCCCTCGTATCGGTCCCTATTTCCGGTCGAGCCAAGCCCACAAGAAATACCGTCCTGCGATGAGGTAGGGGTGTTAGGCGTATTGCCAGGAATTATTGGATTGTTTCAGGCCAAAGAAGCCATCTTCTACCTAGCCGGCTTCGAATCGCCTGCCCAGCATGGATTAATGACTTTTGATCTGCGCGAAATGCGTCTCAGTTCGTTTAAATTATAATATCGCCGTACAAGTCGAACTCCTCCGCTTTATTGATCTTCACATGCACAAAATCGCCTAAACGCGCGTATTGTTCCGCTGGAATCAAAACTTCATTATCCACTTCTGGAGAATCGAATTCGGTACGTCCCACGAAATAGCCGCTCTCTTTGCGGTCGACCATCACTTTCAGGGTTTGGCCTACTTTTGCTTGATTTAATTCTTCGGAAATCCCTTGTTGTACCGCCATGATTTCATCAGAACGGAATTGTTTCACCTCTTCAGGTACATCATCATTCACTAGGTAGGCATGGGTATTTTCCTCATGGCTATAATTAAAGATACCTAAACGGTCGAAGCGCATACGTTCCACAAATGAATAAGTCTCCTCAAAATCCTCTTCTGTTTCGCCCGGATAACCTGAAATTAAGGTTGTTCGTAAGGCGATACCCGGTACTTTCTCACGAATCGTGTGGATTAATTCCTCCGTTTTCTCCCGCGTAATTCCACGGCGCATGTGCTTTAACATAGCGTCTGATCCACTTTGGAGTGGCATATCGAGGTATTTACAGATATTGTCGCGTTCTGCCATCGTGTCCAGAATTTCCAAAGGGAAACCAGCCGGATAAGCGTATTGCAAGCGGATCCATTCGATGCCGTTGACATCCGATAAACGCTCTAAAAGTTCTTTTAATTTGCGGCCAGATTTGCCTTCGCCTTTCAGGTCTAAACCGTAGAAAGTGAGGTCCTGAGCGATTAATATCAATTCTTTCGTGCCTTTCTTCGCAAGCGATGACGCTTCCTTCACTAATTCCTCCATCGGAGTGGAAACGTGTTTTCCACGCATCAAGGGAATCGCACAGAAAGAGCAAGGACGATCACAACCCTCCGCAATCTTTAAATAGGCATAATGAGCAGGTGTCGTTAATAAACGCTCGCCCACTAATTCGTGCTTGTAATCTGCCTTTAGGGCTTTCAGTAAACGGGGTAATTCATTCGTTCCAAAAAAGGAGTCCACCATCGGAATCTCTCTTTCTAAATCATCCTTATAGCGATGCGATAGACATCCGGTAACGTATAATTTGTCGATTTTGCCAGCTTCTTTTGCGTCTGCGTAGCGGAGGATGGTGTCAATCGATTCTTGTTTGGCATTATCAATAAACCCACAGGTATTAATCACGACGATGTTCGCCTTGTCCTTTTTCGCCTCATGTGTCACTTCTAATCCATTCCCTTTTAGTTGGGTGTATAGCACTTCAGAATCGACAAGATTCTTCGAACAACCGAGGGTAATGATGTTGATGGAGGGCTTTGGGGCTACTTTGGTCTTCATGGATTTTTATATCAGCGCGCAATTTACAAAGATTTGACGCTAAAATTGCCCAAGGCTGATACAATTGTTGCAGAGATTTAGTAGTATTGTAAAAATCATAAACCTAATAAACATGAACAAAATCGTTTTAACCTGCGCGGCAGTCTGCTTCGCATTTGTGTCTTTTGGTCAAGGAATAAATGAGTTGACAAGGGCAGAAAAGAAAAATGGAACCCAATTATTATTTGATGGAAAAACCTTTACTGGTTGGCATTGCTATGGAAAAGGGGATAAAGTAGGTGCTTCTTGGACGATCGAAAATGGCGAAATTGGCTTTGATGCAGCTAAAAAAGACGGTGGGGATTTAGTGACGAATGAGTCTTTTGATAACTATGACTTTTCTGTGGACTGGAAAATTTCCAAAAATGGTAATTCTGGTATCATTTTCAATGTAACTGAGGATGCAAAAAAATACTACGCGACTTACGTAACGGGTCCTGAAATGCAGGTGCTTGATAACGAAGGACACGCTGATGGCAAGATCACAAAACACCGTTCGGGTGATTTATACGATTTAATTAAGTCTTCTCAAGAGACCGTTAAGCCAGTAGGCGAGTGGAACACCGCGCGAATCGTAAATAACAAAGGCTTATTGCAATTGTATTTGAATGGAACGAAAGTGGTGGAGACACGTACGGATGATCAAAACTGGAAGGACATGATTGCTGGTTCTAAATTTAAAAACATGCCAGATTTTGGTAAACTAATGCAAGGTAAAATTGCGTTACAAGATCACGGGAATCCCGTTTGGTTTAGAAATATTAAAATCAGAAAATTGTAAAATAAAAAAGGCCTCGATCGCAAGTTCGAGGCCTTTTTTTATGCGTATTTTATTTTAATCCTCTTGTCTTCGTCTTTACTCGCAACAAATTCATCTTAGAGGTGATAAACAGCGTTGATCCATCTTCCCCAAAATTCACATTCGAGTTCGGGTTCCCCGTCTCAATTCGCCCTAGTAATTTACCGGCTGGGCTAATGATCAAAATTCCCCCCGGACCTGTTGTCCAGATATTGCCTTTTGAATCTAGCTTCATACCATCGTAACCGCCCCGAATTCCTTGTTTGGCTAATTCCGCTGCATCGAAGAAAACGCTAGGCTCCCCTAAATTTCCTTTTTTGTCTACCGGGAACGCCAGAATATGGGATTCCTTCGGTTCTGATGAGCCTACATACAAGACGCTCTCGTCTAGGTTCATCGCTAGGCCGTTAGGTCTGGCCATCTTCTGATATTGCAGGCTCAATTCTCCCTTTTTAGTCAGACGGAATACACCTTGATAGGCTAATTCCTTCGCTATTTCCTCTTTTCCTCGTCCAGGAAGTCCATAGGGAGGATCGGTGAAATAGTAGTCGCCATTCTTGGCTTGGATGACGTCATTAGGGCTATTGAGTTTTTTGCCCTCCCACAATCCTGACAGTGATTTTTTTAATTCGGGCTTTCCCAAAGGCATTTCGGCTATCCTTCTATCTCCATGTTCGGCTGATACGAGGTTTCCTTTTTGGTTAATTATCAATCCATTTGCCCCCGGCTCATAAGAATAATAGTCCTTTCCCGTATACCCTGACGGCGTTAAATAAAGTACTGCTCCTTTTTCCGCGGTCCACTGGTAAATTTTATTTTCAGGCACATCCGAAAACAAGAGGTAGCCACCTTTCTTCACCCAAACAGGTCCCTCAGACCAAGTATAGCCTTCTGCCACAATTTCAATAGGGGTGGACGGGTCGATCAAGGTTTTTACAGATTCATCATAGACGTGAATCTTCCCTATCGTTTTGTATTGCGCTTGCACGGTTGCCTGTATTCCAAGGATTGTGATGAGCGGTAGTATTAATTTTTTCATAGCGTTTTCGTCGGTTTATAATTCGTAAATTTACCCAAATTCTCCACAAATGAAATCGATTGCCAGTCCTATTCTCATCCAGCAAATAACCGAGGCGATTTTACCGCATTTTGAGCCCACTGAGGCCCGTGCGATTGCCTTCCGTTGCCTAGACCTGGGCTGGAATGTTAGCTCGATGGATATCATGTTGAAAAAAGACGTGGATTTACCGGAGGATTGGTCGTCGCTTTTAGCGCGTCTGGCTGCTGGCGAACCCTTGCAATACGTGATGGGCAAGACCTATTTTAGGGATCATTTATTCGCTGTTAATGCAGATACCCTAATTCCCAGGCCGGAGACAGAAGAATTAGTCGATTTGGTTTTACGTCACGCCCCGGAGAATGCGTCTGTGTTAGATGTGGGAACAGGGTCCGGTTGCATTCCTATTTGCTTGAAATTAGAACGTCCATCCTTAGCGGTAGAGGCTTGGGATATATCAGAGGGTGCGCTGAAGATGGCCCGTCAGAATAGCGAATTCCTCCAAGCTGAGGTCAATTTCAAGCAACAAGATATTTTCTCTTGGCCTTCATCAGAAGGTAATTGGGATATCATCGTCTCGAACCCGCCTTATGTGACAGAGGACGAGAAGAAGGAGATGGCGAATCACGTGTTAGACCATGAACCTCATTTGGCCTTATTTGTACCTAATGAAGATGCTTTAAAATATTATGTGGCCCTGGCTGATTTTGCGCAAGAGCGTTTGCGAACTGGGGGCTATCTATTTCTAGAAATTAACCAGAATTTTGGAACTCAAACCGTAGAGCTCTTGTTTAGCAAGGGTTTCCAAGAGGTCAAATTGTTAACAGATTTTAAGGAGAACGACCGGATGATTGTGGCACAGAAATCAGGTCTTTAAAATTTAAATAGTATTTTTGTTTCAGCTTAAAACCAATTAAAATTTATCAAGATGAATAAGACAGTATGGATTGTTTTGGGAGTGATTGCTCTCGTAATTTTTTGGGGTGTAGGTTCACGTAATAGCATGGCTACATCAGATCAGGACGTGAAAGCGAAGTGGGCTAATGTGCAAAGTGCTTACCAGCGTCGTGCAGACTTAATCCCGAACTTAGTGAAGACGGTTCAAGGCGTGGCTAATTTCGAGAAATCGACATTAACTGCGGT
>JACCDV010644432.1_pt1 | contig 14036 bp, 10 predicted proteins | sample 7446131 | NCBI WGS metagenome assembly JACCDV01 (sample SAMN15323448, study PRJNA562643) | freshwater metagenome | isolation source: river surface water | place: USA:Blue River Watershed | collected 2017-08-17 | reverse complement strand
GGAAATCCCCATACGGCTTCGGAGACAGCCCCGCCCGATGGGATTGCTCGGGCCTAACCCTCTGGTTCTACGAGAAGTACAGAGGCATCACACTCCCCCACTCGGCCACAGCCCAGATGCGCGGAGGCAAAATCGTAGACGCCCCTATTCCAGGAGACATCGTAGCCTTTAGCTACCCAAACTCCTCCGGAGCATTTCACGTGGGAATCTACGTTGGCAGTGATATGTTTATTCACGCCAAGAACTTTAGCGCCGACACAGTTCTAGAGACTGTCTCCGGTTTTGCTAAGAATAATATCAAGGTTGCATATATCCGCTACTAGTGTTATGCTAGTGCCATGGACATTCAAAACATTGTAACCCCAGCCGCGTGGATAGTGGTGGTCATCGCAATTGTTGGCCCCACTATCTACCGGTTGATTAGACGGACTTACCGTCACTACCGAATCCGCCAGCACAAGAAGAACCTACCCGGTCCTCTTCTCGGTGTTGCGTACCCATCTGACCCTAGAGAGGACACTGATCAGTAATGAAGCTCTACTTTTTCCTACGTTCCATCGTCTGGACTTCCGTTCTTGCAGTAGCCGCGTCTATTGCTTCACTAATAGCGGCGTTTATTGCAGCGCCCCTAACCTTGACCGTTCCACTAGGTCTCGCCGCAATTACTCTTGCTATTCTTTCGCCACGTAGGGACGGATACGACTACTAATGGACGCCCTACTTGCCACGTTGTTCATTATTCTTGGCTCTTTGTTCTTCCTGATACTGGTTTTGCTTGGAGTGGCAGCTATTCTCGTTTTTGCTGGCCCGCCGGACTTACACGATGTTGAAATTGACCCGAACACAGAAAGAAAAAGCTAAGACAAAATGACAAAACGAACCCTAACCGTAAAAACCTACGAGGATTTCCTAGAAAACCTCCCTACAAGCGGCCTTTTTGAGATGACAGACTGCGCAGTAGAGATTTGGTGTCCAGAATTTGCCCAGGCTGAAGAAGTTCAGCGAATGGTCAACCTTCTGGAGTCCATGGTTCACCTTACGGACGTAAAAATCGGCTCAGACATCGAAAATTTGCTATCTGACGACTATCGCGTGGTGCTCACAGAGGCCTCAAGCACATTCGGCAGATCTAAAAACTCACGAAGAGAGAGATAATGACAAAGAACAACTACATCAAGAAAAATCAGACCCTTCCGGAGGACATCAAAGCTGCATTCGAGACAATTTCCGACAACGTTAAGCGTGATTACCTAATTAAGGCTCTCGCAGACGCAAATTGGACCTACGAAGCAATCTCAAATGCTTCCGGGCTGACTCGCGAGCGCATTCGACAGATTGCTAACGCCTCTGCAGCGCTAGCCAAGGAGTTTGACTACGATCTCGGCATCGAAATTCCTGCTCCACCGCTAAAACCACAGAAGCCGAAGCCTTCCTACGTTGAGCCGCACCCAGATACCCTCAAACGGTTGCTGGAATTGCAGCCTTACGCTCAGCAGGTTCGCTCTAATGGCAAAAAGTACCGCGAAGAGGCCGAGGAATACACCAAACTGCTCCACCACGCTCACGAAGTCGAGGGAGTCACCCTCTACCGCCTCGCTAAGCGTCTAGGAGTTACTCACGGTGCTCTACGCTTCCGCCTTGTGCGCTACGGATACAAGCAGCCAGTCACTGCAACCAGCAAGGTTTACAAGCCAATCTCTTCTAAGAACAGATTGACCGAATCTTCGGAATTTTCCGAGACCAAAAATACATATACAGATAAGTAACCGCAGAAAAGGAAAAAAGTGACAAGTTACGACACTAACGACAGCGAAGCGAAGTGCCCGGTTCCGCACGCAGTAAGCGGTAAGGGTACGACCAACAAGGGCTGGTGGCCAGATCAGCTGACCACTGACGCGCTGATTCACAACTCTCCAAAGTCTGACCCATACGGCCCTGACTTTGACTACGCCAAGGAGTTCCTCTCCCTAGACCTCGACGAGGTTAAGGACGATATCTCCGCAGTTCTAGTTGACTCTAAGAGCTGGTGGCCAGCAGACTACGGAAACTATGGACCATTCATGATCCGTCTAGCCTGGCACTCTGCCGGAACCTACCGCGTCTCCGATGGCCGTGGAGGCGGTGGCGCAGGTCTACAGCGTTTTGCTCCTCTTAACTCTTGGCCAGACAACGTAAACCTAGACAAGGGTCGACGTCTACTTTGGCCAGTAAAGCAGAAGTACGGACGTAAGCTCTCCTGGGCTGACCTCTTTATCTTGGCAGGTAACGTTGCCCTTGAGGATATGGGATTTAAGACCTATGGCTTCGGCGGTGGACGCGAGGACGTCTGGGAGCCAGACAACACCTACTGGGGTTCAGAGACAGAGTGGTTGGCTAACGGCCGCTACGATGCATCCCGCGAAGCAGGCACACTAGAGAACCCACTTGCAGCTGTGCAGATGGGTCTTATCTACGTAAACCCAGAGGGTCCGGACGGTAACCCTGACTTCAAGCTAGCCGCTGCAGACATCCGTGAGACATTCGGCCGTATGGCAATGAATGACGAGGAGACCGTTGCACTTATTGCTGGTGGTCACGCCTTCGGTAAGACTCACGGTGCAGGTCCTGCAGACCAGGTTGGCGTTGAGCCAGAGGGTGCAGACATTCACCAGGCCGGACTCGGCTGGGCGAACTCACAGGGCAAGGGCCACTCAGAGGACACTATCTCTTCTGGTCTAGAAGTTACTTGGACTCCAAACCCAACTCAGTGGGACAACGACTACCTACGCATGATCTACGCTTACGACAACTGGGAGCTTGAAGAGTCTCCGGCTGGCGCAAAGCAGTGGCGTCCAGTTGCAGACGAAATCAACCTAGCTCCTCACGCTCACCTTGAGAATGAGTTTGTTGAGATCCGCATGCTAACTACTGACCTAGCCTTGCGCTTCGGCGACGAGAAGTACGACGAGATCTGCCAGAAGTTCCTAGAGGACTTCGACTACTTCTCCGAGGTCTTTGCTAAGGCTTGGTACAAGCTAACTCACCGCGACATGGGACCAAAGGTTCGCTACCTAGGTGCCGAGGTTCCAGAGCGTGCTCTGCTGTGGCAGGATCCAATCCCTACCGCTACTACCGAGAGATACATCTTGGAAGAGGACCGCGTCGCTCTTAAGGAGCTAATCATCGAGACTGGCCTAACTCCAGTTCAGCTGATTAAGACTGCATGGGCGTCTGCGTCAACCTACCGCAACAGCGACAAGCGCGGTGGAGCCAACGGTGCTCGCATTGCCTTGGAGCCACAGATCTCATGGGAGATCAACGAGCCAGAGCTAATCAAGGAAGTTCTTGAGAAGCTGAAGCAGGTTAAGATCAAGCACAAGCTACCAATCTCCATGGCGGACCTAATCGTCTTTGCCGGTGGCGTTGGTATCGAGCTATCGATCGAAGACAACGGCATTGACACCTACGAGGTTCCATTCCTTGGCGGTCGTGGCGACACAACTCAGGAGCTAACGGACGTAGAGTCCTTCGAGCACCTGCGTCCAGTTGCTGACGGATTCCGTAACTACGCTCCAGGTAACGAAGACATCGCAGAGCGTCTACTTTTAGAGAAGGCAGCCCTACTTGGCTTGACTCCTCCAGAGCTGACAGTTCTTGTTGGTGGTCTACGCGTCCTCGGTGTAAACCACGGCGACTCAACTCACGGTGTTCTTACGGAGACTCCTGGCGTTTTAAACAACGCCTTCTTCCGTAACCTCCTTGACAACGAGATCGCCTGGGCACCTAAGGCTGACCTTAAGGGCGTCTACGGTTCTCACGCGTATGCCGATGGCGAGCGCAAGTGGACCGCAACTCGTGCAGACCTAGTGTTTGCATCGAACTCTGTTCTGCGTGCACTGGCAGAGGTTTACGCCTCTGACGATGCTGGCCGCAAGTTCATCCTCGATTTCATCGCGGCTTGGACCAAGGTTATGAACGCCGACAGGTTCGACGTATAATTAAATAGATAGAAGGGCAATAGCCCACTCTGCAGGGGTCAAACCCTGTGAGCCCCCGTGGTGCTCCGGACGGTGCACGGCGGGGGTTCGTCTTTTCATAGATTTTGAATCCAATAAAAATAGAGATATTTTCGCTCTCAGCGGAAATCGAGGCACTAATTTTTAAATCCGTGTTACTATATTTCCAACAGCGATCCGACGGGAGAGCTGGAGTATGGCTGAATAACCTGCAAAGCTATATGGGGCAGGTAAAGCACTGGCGGATCTTAGCGGATCGTCTTAGCGGACAAACGCCAGGTGGGCTCAAAAGCGGATCTACTATGAGCCGTAATAGCTAGGCCCTGGTGGTAAAAGGCACCCCACCTACTCACTATAAACACCCTGGAACAAGCTCGAAAGAGTGCCAGGGTGTTTTACTTTTTGTATAGGTCCCGTCCCGCACAGCGGGGGTTCGTCATATCTGGCTGCAAGTTTCTGATAAACTTTACTTATGCCAGAACTAAACGCAAACATTCCTCCTATCCAAGCCTACGTTCGCGGTAACTACCTCCGTGATCAAGAAGACTCTCACGACAAGTATTTCCCCGTTACGATCTTCGGAGTTGCCAGTATTCAGGGTCGCTCTCCGCTCTTCCACTTTCTTATGGAAGACGGCGGCTTGTGGTGGCGTATGCCTATCTCTGCATTCTGTGCGGAGCCTGGTGTCCCTGAAGTAGATCTGCACAACCTTGTTCTCTGGAATGCGTTTAGTCCTTATGTTGCAGTTACACAATTCCACAACATGATCAACATGAAGATGCAGTACATTGACCGAGACAAGAATAAGATTCAGGGCAAGTATCTGTTTACTCTTGACTGGCACGCGCCAGAGAGAAACATTCTTGACACCGCGTATTCCGAGACTCCGTCAGAGCACAAGTGCGGTCACGTTATTCTTCGTGATGACGGTAACTTTGCAGTTCAGCCAAATAACCGAGTTCTTCTTTTCGAGCCATCTATGGTCACAAAAGCAGACGATGGTCTACTAATTCACCGCTTGGTCAACACCCGCAAGTGGGACGTTGAAGACGCATCTAAGTGGGTAACCGAAGACTCCAACAGCTATAACTACGACATCAAGAAGCGCCCTAAAAAGAACTAATAGGGCTTACCTCTAATTCCGGCAACTACTTTACAAGCTTTACTTTTAAAGGTAAAATATAATAATGGTTGACGTAACCCCCGGAAATGAAGGCGCTAACAAGGGATATTGGCGCAAGCAGCTCCGCGATAAGTACGGTAAGTTCGTCAGAATGGGCGGGGCAGTTTTAATCGAGCTTCAACTGCCAGGAGTTCAGGGGATTCTTAGGGCTACTGGTCGATTTAGAGGCATGGAGACCCCTACTGTAGCCAGAATTGAAGTATTAGACGATAGAGAAGTCCCTAAAGGTATCTATCTCGTTGAAACTAGCAAAATTGAAGCAATTCAAGCAGACCTTCCAGAGGATTATGTAGAGAGAAAGACTGCTGAAGCCAAGGGAGAAGTTGCCCCGGAACAGCCGGCTCAGGAGTTAAAAGCTGCTATTAGTGGCTCCGAGGCTCTAAAGATTAGATTGAAGTCTGTTGCTCGAGCATTAAAACAGGCGGGACGTTTTCCCATCCCGCGGCTTGCACCAACCACTGATAAAGGTAGAAACAGCGATGTTGCGAACGGTGCAAAGATCGATTACAAAAAAGTTTTTGACGCAGAACCAGCGTTACAAGAGAAATACAAAACCTTCGAAAACATGTGGGAGATGGTCTACAAGTACGGAGCTGACGAACGCACTCAGTCGCCTAATACTCTTGCTGAAATTCCGGAGGACATGAAGGAGCTAAATCGAGCCTACGCTAAACACGTGCTCGGTCTTAACCCAGACGGAATCATTACCGTTTATCGAAATGCTGTCAACGGTAAAGACACTCCTGAAGAGTCTGCAGTTGGGTACGTTTCCCTAGATCGCGAGATGGCATACGACTACAACTCCCACCGGGATAATGTTGCAGCCAACGGCCGCTACGAGATTGACGTAAAACCCGACGAAGTCTTTGGCATGATTGGCTATAGCAAAATCGAAGATGAGTATGGCCTAACTATTGGTCGTGAAGTGACTAATACTCCAGGCAGGGTTCGCAGGGTCGGGGACCTCGGAATTGTTGACATTGAAGCACCGTGGCTCAGGGAATACGGCCGCAATGAATTTAACCGTGGCCGCGGCGCGAGTCCCTTCCGTATGTTTAATCTTGCTGGCGAATATGATTTTCACCCTGTTGAGCCTTTAGGCAACAACCTTGAAGAGTTTCTTCAGAACTACAATCTTTCCGCGCCACAAATTAAAGAAAAGTTCGAGCAACTCTATGGCGAAGGGTCCTATGACCGCTATAAAGCTTCAGGGAACACTGTCACCTTCCAGCGCATTCGCGATCTTTTTGTCCCGCTTGAAGACGACAAAATTGGTCTTGACGTTGCCAAGCTAAATCGACTCGACGCACTGAGAAATCCAAACGAGTATCTAGATGATCTTTACGACAACACTCTTAAGATGTTGTCCGTCTTCCAAGAATTAACTGGTCAACCATTTATGACCCACAAGACCAGGGGATACGAGCCTCCAGAAGAAGCAGCTATCTCTGATAAGCAAGACTCTATCTACGAAGAATTTTTTGATGGCGGGAACATTGACCTGCAGTCTCTGGCAAAAAGCGTTGACGGTGTCCCTAAGTATGACCGCGATATGTTTACAGAAGACCAGCTAAAGGCACTGGAGACTTACGGACAAGCAGGATATAGGCAAATAAACAAGATTCTCAGAGATGGCGACGCTCTAACTGACGACCAGAAGAAATTAATTGAGTCGATCGACGAGGCTTTAGCTGAAAACGGTACCCTATTTTCTTCTGCAAGAGTTTATAGAGGTGCCCTACCTAAATCTGACTCTGAGTATGCAAAGTTTTTGCAGAACATGGAGGAGGGCAAGACTTACAGCTTCCCAGGGTATTTCTCTACCAGTAATGACGCCCAAATCGCGTTTAGCGAATTCGGTCCTGGAATTGGTAGCGGAGACAATGACGGTAGCGCCGCCCATCTTGGACCAGCTTTCTTCTGGACAATAGACATTCCTCAGGATGGTACGGCAATGGCTATGCCAGAAGGCGTAGGCTTCGGGTCTGGTGCAGAATCAGAAGTTCTTCTCCCTAGAGATAGTCAATTTAAAATCTTAGGCATCAAAAAGGTAAAGCAAGTAGATGATGATGGCCAATACACTGGTCTAGATAATTACTTTATCCACGCCGAGCAAGTGCCTACCACGCAGGGTACGCCAAGCACTGAAGAACGATCCGACAAACTTGTTGACAGCGTTCGTAGATACACCGATGGCAGTGGGACGTACTCACTGGTCAATGAGTACTTGCGCAATGGCGAGCAGAGTTGGATGACTCCATCCGAGATAGAAGACGCTAAGCAGATCGCCAAAGACCTAACGCAACTGATCGAAGCATCTCCAGGCCTAGAAGAAGAGCAGATCGTATACAGGGGTGGAGACGAGAGTTTGGCGCAGACTCTGGCCAAGCTGTCTATAGGTGACACCATAGTAGATAACGCAATCATCTCTACCAGCGAAGATTCTCGTGTTGCGGAAGGGTTTGCAGTTGATGACGGCGCTGTAATGAGAGTGTATTTGCCAGCCGGGACAAAAACTTTCAGCCCATATGGGTACCGAACCGGGAGCAAGGAAGGCGACCCCGAAAGCGAACTTCTTCTGGCCCCTGGTACAAAGTTTAAGCTAGTCGAAATAAATGGCAACGAGTACACCTTTGACCTAGTCCAGCCTTCCACAGAGGAAGACATTTTTGAAGGCGTAGAGTTCGAGGAAATTGATCTAAATGAGCCATCTCAGCCCGAGCCAGAGACTCTTGGCATAGACCTGACTGGAAAACGATGGAACACCGAGAGTCGTACGAAGCTAGGTTACAAGAAGCTCGCTTGGGAGAATGCACGTAACGACAAGTGGGACGAGCTAAAGGCTGCTAATCCATCTCTCACCAGAGATGAACTGCAGCAGCAGAGCGAGAACGACCCTGGCGTGAAGGCACTAGAGCGAGAGTACCTAGAAGACCCGATTATGGTCGCCGCTATGAAGCTGCAATCCGTTAAGGGCGGGGCCATGGGAGAAAACTATGGGATTGAAGAATGGGGATCTCCTATATTCAAGCTGGGCCACCTAGCTGGAGTATATGCTGATAGGCAGCCTCGAGACCTAGCTCCTGAAATGGACAGACAGTACGAGAACCTCATCAAAGATGACGCTCTTCTCTTCCCAGATCCAAACTTTAGAGTGGAGGTCGGTGGCACTGGTGCTACAAAGGAAGAAGTAATCGCCAGGGCTAAAAAGGACTGGAAAGAATACATCTCTAAGTCTGGCATCCAAATAATTATGAGTGCCTCGTCAGTACAAAGGGTTATAACTGCAGGGCGCGTCAAGACTATCCACGAAACTGACAGGCCTGCCAGATCCGGTGCATCTGATGATACATATAAGGATACGCGTAGGGTATATGAGAATGTAGCGTTTGGCTATGACGATTCGAGTGCTGTAGAGACAAGGCCAGTGTCCGGGCTGTTCGGAGACGGGGAGCCTTACTCGGAGTACCTAGGCATTTATGGTGGTAAGACTCCAGCTGTTATTCAGCTTAAGCCAGCTACCAAAGAGCGATCTACCTACACTTTAGGTGACTCGCTTAATGGGTATATGTCTCCTGCTTCAGTAGCTGACCCTTCTGAGGCATCCATGGGGGAGGGCGCTATAAGAGCAGGAATCTATGGCATAGCTACGGGCAGAAACTGGTACGAAGACAATAAGATCAACGCTCCGGAAGTTCAAATCCATGGTGGAGTGTACTTAGAGGACATCGACATGGTAGTCTTTTACGCTCCTCCTTCTGATAGCGTACTTGCCACCTTGAAGCGAGCTAACATTCCATATAAAATCGAAGTTCCTACCGGGATGGGCGGATTTAAGAAGTGATAAAAATAAAACTAGACACGCTTCTAAACAGCGTGCCAGTAGGATCTCTACTGGAAGAGTACTGGATAACTAGAAACGGTGCAGTTCTACCCAAGGAACTGAACGAGTTTGCCGACTACGAGATAAAGAAAAATCCGAGCGCTGATGTTCTAGAACTTTCCGAAGACCGCTACTTGGAGATAATAACTCCGCTAAAAGAAATACAACTTCCTAAACCTGGATAGTCTATAAGACTTATCCAGCGAATCTGGCGTTTCCCTCGCTATGGTAAAATATCCCCTGGGAGATCTAAACTTGCGCAGAAAGACGATCAATAATGGCGTCCAACGATAGCTCCGAATATAAAGTAGTAGCAGACAAGATTGTCTCCCCCGATGAAGATATCATCGTCCAAGTTTCTGGAGCCATGTACAAGGACTCCATTGAAGAAGCCAACCGCTACGTTACTCTCGGCGAGGTAGGCGAGGGCGGCACTGGAATTGTTGGCGCGACTGGTCCAACTGGACCTACCGGAGCAACTGGACCTACTGGCCCCTCTGGAACCAACGGTGCGGCTGGTGCTACAGGCCCTACAGGTCCAGCAGGTACAACAGGTGCTACTGGTGCCACAGGTGCAACGGGTGCAACGGGGCCTCAGGGGGAGGTAGGACCAACTGGTCCTGCTGGAGAAGGCTCTGCTGCAGACATCGCTGATTTTGTGTTCAGCGAAAACGGAACCGACCCTGATCGTTTTGGCAGCAAGTTGACCATCGCTGACCACGACATGATTATTCAAGCCGTTCGTGTAAATGACGAACCAGGCTCAGACGTGGATGTCAATATCGAGGCCGCAAACGATGTATTCATTCGTGCCTTCGATGACGAAATTGGTATTTACGCAGACTCCACCGTAACAATTAGAACCAATTACTACCTCGACGACGGAGAAATAGACGTAGCCAATAACAAAGAGTGGCAGTTCCGGGAGGACGGCGGTCTCCGCTTTCCAGACGACACCGTCCAGACAACAGCCTATACCGGCATCGGAAATCCTACATACACTGCAACCAACAGCGAAAGATATGGAACCTATCAGGCAAGTGGCTTTGTAGAGGTAACACCTAGCGCATCACAGACTTCAACCGCGCAAGCTTACACATTGGGTGGAGCTTCAAACGACACATCCATTACTTTGGTTTTAGGCTTAACGCAGAACACACTACTTTCCGAGAGCCCCTACTTGAGACGAATCACCATTGAAGACGGTAATGGTAACGATAGAATTCTAAGAAACCCGTACACTCAGGGGGCTACTGAAGGCGGGTTCATATGGGTATTCGAATGTGACCCAATTCTAAGTCTTAATGATGCCTCCAACTACCCCCTAAGCATTACACATGGCGGTGCCCCCGTCCTTTGGTGGGACGCAGATGATGAAAATCCTACTGGTGAAGACTTCTCCAACTTTGATTTCCGTGGAGCAAAGATCGAGTACCACGCTTATATAAGTGATGCTGGAACCATGATCGGGACTATCTACATAGCAAGGGACTCTGGTGACGGTAACGTCACTCACATTGAAACCTCTAGTGGTGGGAGTGACACTGGAACTGCCGTCTTCTGGGACAGATATGGCAACGAGAGAGAGCTTTACCTATACAGAACTGACGGTGAAGCTGAACTTCACAAAATACAGTGGACAGCTCAGATGTACTATGCATCAGAATACTACGACGACTAGGAAATAGAAAATGGCAAAAATAAATAAGATTGTAGTAAATCAGGTAGAGGCTAGACTAACCTCTGACGCCCGTGAGCCAAACACCTATGCCTATGACGAGAACGGTATCCTCGTTCGACACGACGATGACCGTGTAGCTAAGCGCGTAGTAGGTCCTGGTGTTCTTTATGGTGCAAATAAAGACAGCGGGGATCAAACTGGTCTTAACACAATCAAACTCATCCCGAACCAGGAACTCACTACAGACCAGCATCTAGTTGTTGACCCTACTGGTCCAAATCACATTCACCTTCGCGCTGGTGGAACAATTGACGCCTCGAATGCGGACCTAGTTATTGGTGGAGAAGACACTCACGTTTACATTTCTGACGCCGACGACCAAGTAACCCTAAAGGGCTCTGGTGGCCAGTTCCTAACTGACCCATCAGACCCAAATAACCAGATTGCTACCGTCGGTTATGTCAACGACAACCACGGCGGCTTCAAGTTTGAAGAGGGTACTTTATACACCGACAACCTTAATCCTACCTACATCGAATCACGTCACTCCGATGGTCGAGTTTCAGGAGAGCTTAGGTTTGACCGAAGCAACGACCAGGTAATACTTAGAGCCTATGGAAACTTTAGCGAGAACTCCTACTCCTCTACTGACTGGGCCGCTGCTACTTGGACAGACAACGGAGACGGCAACAGCAGCCTCGCACTCACAGGGGCAGCTACCGTATTTACATTCCTTAATGCTTGGGATAGAAATTTCAATCGACAGATTTCGCTCAATGGCGGCACTAGAGCTTCCTTAGATTTCTGGGATGGAAACGGCACGGACGGAACTATTTACATCACTGGCCTAGCTCTAGCAGACTCTCCAGGTGAAAATCCAATTACCAGCGTTACTTTCTACGCTTCAAGAGCGTCGTCTATTAATATCGACTACGATGACGATGATCTAGACATCTCTGCAGAAAATCTAGACATCAACCTGACGACCACTGGCACCAGAGATATCAACATTACCTCTGCAGATCGTGTCAGAATTACCGCTTCTGGAGACGATGTACTCATAGAAGCAAGAGACGATATTCGTTTTACAGCTGGATACAACTCAGGTGCCCCACAGTATCAGTGGAGTATGGAGTCAGACGGTAGCCTTCAACTCCCTGGTCAGGGAAGCATTAAGAATCCGCCTGCCTCTTCTGGAGATAACTCCGGAAATGATACTCTGCACCTTATCCCAGACACTGACCTTCAGGGCACTGACCAATACATAATCATTGACCCTACCGAAATTAATCACATCCACATCCGTGCTGGTGGTGCTCAGGATAGCTCTGAAGCCGAACTAATTCTCGGTGGCGAAAGAGCTGGTGTACGAGTAAGTGATTCAACTGGCCGCGTAAACATTGCATCTAAGAAGCAGGACCTCGTTTGGGCATACGAACAGACTGGCCCAACTGGCACAACGCTTGTTGTAGATTCAGCGTCAGCTGAAGCAGACATCAACGATTTCACAGTCCAGAATGGTGTCAAGTACACAATCACCTCTAGAACCGTTGTCGGTAGCACTACAGAGTATCTTGCAGTAGGAACCAACAACCTCGACTTAACGTTCGAAGCTGGTCAGTTTTACACCATCAAGAGAGCTATGGGAGAGAACTACTGGAACTTTGCTAATGATGGCTACCTAGAGGGCCCGTTCGAGGGCGGCGAACTACTTGTAGAGGGTATTGTCAAAGACAACGGAGGAGACCTACACGTCTCTGTCGAAGATGGCGGAGCAGTTGTTCTAAGTGGTACTGGCGGAGAGTTCTTAAACAGTTCGACTGACTCAGACAACCAGATTGCAACTATCGGCGACATAACAAATGCAGTTGGTGTTGGCGGTAACGGCGAGGTCACGAGATGGTCTCCAAACTTCCAAGCAACTGGTCTAACCTTTACTGGATCAGAATCCACCTACCCGACCTACAGGTCTCACTACGTAAAGAACGGCCGCATGGTTAGCTTCTGGATTGAGATTGACTTTGCTACTGTTACTAACTTTGGAACTGGTCAGTATAAGACAGAGCTTCCATTTGCCCCACTTACTGGAACAATGAACCACTTCCCGGCTTGGGTAAACGTTGATCCAGCACTAAACCCAGACATAGCAGGTCACATGATTCTACAGGCAGATCACTTGGCGGATACTTCTGTTCTTGACCTGCACTACCTAAAGCAGGCTGGTGGAGCAAACTCTCCACTTATGGAAGCTATCTTTGCTCAGGATGCGCCAGCGGAACTAACTACTGACTCCGTAATCTACATCAACGGAACATACATCACCGCTGATTAGTCCAAACACTAAAGAAGCCCCCGTGCAAGCGGGGGTTTTCTTTTTAGGCTAAGATATACTTATGGGTAAAAGCATTATGGAGCTGCTAGCAGCGCTACCTGAAGAGGAGCGCCTAGCCGCCATGCAGGGACTAGATCCCGAAGGGCTAGTCTGGGACTGGTCTGTTTGGGCACGTCCAGAGCAGCTACCTCCACCAGATGTCGACTGGAACGTTTGGCTTGTTCTCGCTGGTCGTGGTTTCGGTAAAACCCGTCTAGCCTCCGAGTGGGTCCGCGAACAGGCCAAGTACACCACAGATGGTCAACGTCGCTTTGCTCTTGTTGCCCGTACCGCCGCTGACGTACGTGACGTTATCGTTGAAGGTGAGTCGGGAATCATGAACGTCTCTCCGCCTTCCGAGAAACCACTCTACGAGCCTTCGAAGCGTCGTCTAACTTGGCCTAACGGAAACACTGCCACCCTATTCACCGCGGATGAGCCTGACGGTCTTCGTGGTCCTCAGTTCACTCACGCTTGGGGCGATGAGATTGCAGCTTGGCGTCAAACTCCAGACGCTGCAGGTATGACCGCCTTCGACAACCTCCGAGTCGGTACTCGTCTTGGAAAGAATCCTCAGATTCTTTGTACCACTACTCCGAAGCGTGTGCCACTACTCTACAAACTGATCGAAGAGTCCCGTACAGACAAGCAGGGCGGATCTAAGGTCGTTGTTACTCGTGGTTCGACCCTAGACAACGCTGGAAACCTCTCTGGCGCATACCTCGATACCATTATGGGCGTCTACGAAGGTACGACCCTTGCTCGCCAGGAACTTTATGGTGAGATGCTTGACGACGTTGAAGGAGCTCTTTGGAATGAAGAAATGGTTGAGGCAGCTAGAGAAGCGATTTATCCTCACTCTACTCCGCTACGTGTTATCGGCGTGGACCCTTCTGTTGCTGAGAATCCCCGTGACGAATGCG
>JACCDV010591720.1_pt1 | contig 14042 bp, 18 predicted proteins | sample 7446131 | NCBI WGS metagenome assembly JACCDV01 (sample SAMN15323448, study PRJNA562643) | freshwater metagenome | isolation source: river surface water | place: USA:Blue River Watershed | collected 2017-08-17 | reverse complement strand
GCTCTATCTGACGTTACTGTAGGCGGAACTCGCTTTAGAGATAACATACCTGTAATATTGGGTACAGGTTCTGATGCGGAATTAGTACACAACGGTAATGACAATTACTTTAGAATTTTAAATGGAAACTTACATGTAAATACAGGAACATCAAATGTATTTACTGTACTTAGAACAAATGGTCAAGCATTAATAGGTAGCAATGTGGCATATCACGTAGGAAATATCGGAGAAATTAAAGCTAACTCAAACATGTTAGCTAGTGCTGTTAGTCTTATTCTTTATAACTCAGCGGGATCAGCTGTTAAAACATTATTTGGCGCAGGTGTCTAATGCCCGTTAGAAATCCTTTAAAATACGATGGTTCAGGGCATTTGATAGAAATGAATGCTACTGATATAGCCAATATTAAAACAGAGATGGTACGCTTATACGGCGTATCACCTTCTGTTACACTTAGCGTTGTAGCATCAGGCGGTAACTTAGGAACTATAAACGATACTCGTTATCAGGCCGGTGCCTTTTTAACCAGTATTACTAACTATCCTGCAGAAACTTCTACCGCTGAGCCAAGTCAAATTACTGTAGGTTATTCTCGAATAAACGAGGCTGTAGCTACTTTATCTGCACCTGCTGATACTAACAGCAGAGCTTTTCCAGTATACTTAACAGCTAGTGGACATATACAATCTATGACGCTGCTAGATATGTATGATACATTTGTAAATGATGTTATTAATACTCTTACTACTGCAAGCCCTCTCGGTACTGGTCAAGCAGGTACTTATACTATTCATACAGCTACGACTTTAGCCGGAGCTACTTTAGTAAGTGCTACTCCAGTATTCTCTGACACTAGAGCTGATTTGACCTTATACTCTGCTGCTGGTATACCAGAAACACTAGATCAACCGGTTACTATTACGGACTATTATTTATTTTCTATAAATCCAGCTACTGTAGGAACCGTACCAATTCCTGTATATCTAACTGCAGGGGATCATTTACAGCAATTTGCACTAGCAGATTTTCAGACACTATTAACTAACATCGTAGATTACTATGCCACGCAAACAGGATCCAGAATAGATTACGTACTAGATACGAGTACTACTGGTGCTCGAGGATCTGGTATAGCAAATACTGATCATACTGGCGTAACCGGGGATTATCAGATATTGTTTGTTAATACTAACGACTATAGGGCTCAGGAATTTCCTAATGGAACTCCTGCTACCATAACGACTACCTATTTAAGATGTGTAAGGGCTTAATATGAAAATTTTTGAAGATAAGAAAATAGCTAGGGTTGTATATACCAATCCTTCTCATGATACTATAGAAGTATTGTACGATCCAGATGGTACAGGTAAATCTCTTACCAGCTACTATATACCAACAGATAATTTAGAACATGAAACTCTTAACGAGTTATTTGATCTAGGTTATACTTTTGAAAAAATACTAATAGATACTAAAGAGCATAATCAAAAATTAGTAGATATGTTTCACGGTGTTCACCGTAAGTATGCAGAATTAGAACTAAAGAAGCAGATGAAATCCTACGAAAGACAGATAGAAACTGCTATAGTTTCAGACACTATAACTAAAACAAACTTAATATCTACTATACTAGAGTTCAATGCAGACGAAGAATTCTTATTTAGAACTAAACTAGCTATTTTTGACATACCTGAGATTAAAAATAGTAAGAATAGAGAATTAAAACAACGATTGAGAATTAGTAAATCTTTACTAGAGTTAATATCAACCCTATCCGAAACCTTAGACACAATAAAAAGCGAATAAAATGGATATAAAAACAATATACAACTGTATAGCAGAAAAGTACGATTCTACTTATCAGCAAGATAGATTTTTACTTGATGAGCAACAAGCTGCAAAATATCTACGAGCCCTGCAGCCTTACGGATCAGTGCTATCACTAGGGTGCGGTACTGGTCAAGATATAGAGATAGGCGATATTCCAAGTAAGGATTTTGTAGGGCTGGATATATCTACAAGTATGTTGTCTGTAGCCAAGGCTAAATATCCAAACTATAATTTTGTAGAATGGAATTGTGAATACCTGTACGACTACCAAGCAGATACAGTAATAGGTATGTTTGGTGTTATAAATTACACCTCGCTAAACAAATTCTTAGATCAAATTAATCACTCAAAGGCTAAAAAGTTTTTAGGTATTATCTTTTCTCCTATATATGTTCCAGAGCTTGGATCAGAGTTGTCTCAGTACTATTCACTAGATGATATAGAATATATAATGAAGGCTAAAAACATATCTTATAACATAGCTGGGTTATATCCCGATTTGCCTATGTCAGAGAATAACTACTGGGTTATCTATTCAAAATGAAGTTTAACTGTGGGCCTGAATGGGATGAGAGAATAATAACTATAAAGCCCGCTAAGAAAATAGGAGTTTTAGTATCTTCTGGATTAGATTCTACTACGCTGCTATCCCTACTATACAATAATTTTGACAGCGAAATAAAATTATATAATGTACGTACTGGTGTAAATACAGACAAGCCGGTAATTAGAGATATACTTAATAAGTTAGGTATAGATTTAACTCTGAACATAGTGGGTAACTCTATATGGCAAACCCCAATGTATAACCACCATGCTAGATTGTGGAAAGCTTTTCAAGAGATAAAAGAATTAGGCGAGGTAGACGAGTTATATTGTGGTAATATACAATCTCCTAGAGAAGCCTTCTTTCCAGATTTTAAAGTCTCTAGTCCTGAATTTCCAAAACGACCTTGGCTAACTAAGGATTCTTTTTTGAAAAATCCTTTCGAGCACTTAGAAAAATATCATGTCATAGACCTCGGACGTAGGCTAGGTATTGATCATATTTATAACACTACTATTAGCTGTAACGTATATGAATTGTGGCACTGTGGCAAATGCATGGGATGCAAAGAATTACTGTGGGGTTTTTCTCAACTAGACAATCCTACTTCAACCAGTCTAGATGATTTAGTAGCTAAGGCTACATTAGATTTAACTACGGACACGACAAAGAACCATGACAAAGAATACTGGAACTTATAAGGTAGAGGTAATACAAGTATTACTAGATACTGGATGTTTACATAATACCCATGACTATACAGATCTATTAACTAACGTGGCCATGCCTACAGTTAGTAAATGGGCTGATAGGCATGGGTATTCTTATAGGGTAGTACGAGATAAGAAAGCTAAACTGGCGTCTCCAGCCATAGAAAAATATATAAATTTCAATTCTGACTTTGACTATTCTATAGTAGTCGATGCCGATATAGTTCTTTCTGATACCGCTCCTCCTTTGAATTTTGTAGGAGATTTTTCTGCTTGTGCAGATTACGATGATTCTAAGCACTACTCTACTATAAATAAACACTATTCCATTACTAACTCTAAGTACAAAAACTACATAAACTCAGGTCTCATCGTATTGAGCCGAGATACTACAGTAAAACTATGCGATTTTGTATTAAAAAATTATTACAGAGATGACTTATTTAGAGATAAAATATGGGATCAGCACTTAGTCAACTTATTTTTAGCTGAAACAGATCTGGATATTAATATTTTAGATCTTAAATGGAACTTTTACTATTGGTGGCTATTTAAAGATGAGTTTAAAACAGTAAAACCCTATGGTATTCATTATATTGGAGACTTAAAAAAGTACATAGGCGAAGATCTTGATATACTATATGAAAAATCAGATAGTGTTTTAATTCTCGACAAACAATGGAGAGTTAATAAGTGAGATACCTAATAATACAGTCTTTTGTAGGTAGTGGAACTTGGTGGAGTGGCCCTGAAAATTTAGATAAACTTTATAATGATATACTTATACCATCTGTGGGTAGATACTGCGAGAGATATAAATATAAGCACGCTGTTTATAGAGATCAGTATGACCTACTCGACATAGTAAATTTAAAGAGTAATAGTACCTTTGGGAATTTGTACCATCAATATTTATCTGCTTTAAGACATAAAGATGAGGACGTTGATTATATTGTTTTTATGGATTCTGATTTTTATGTAACCAATAATGCGCGTGCCCTAGTTCAAACATCTTGGATTAAAGGCAATGTGTGGTCAGAAGAACAAATAAAACTTTGGAGTAAAGGCAAAGACCCAAAAACGTTTAGAGCTGTTATGGGCGGTATACAAATACTAAGAAAAGAAGCAGCAATGAGTTTAGCGTCTTATATGAAAGCAAGGTTACTAGATTATATTATAAAAGACTCTCCCATAACGTTAATGCCAGACGAAGTAACTTTAGGAGAGTGGTTAGTAGACTACAATATTGAACCAGAAAAACTCTCACAGTATTACAACTGGATCTTAGACGATGTAGAAGATAGAGAGTGGTCAAAAGAAGACAAAGACGCAGGGTTTTGGCACTTTGTCGGTAAAAATAAATCAGAAAAATTAGCTTATGTGCTTGAGCATATAGACGGTTTATAAACTTATGTGGAGGATGTATGATTGATAAGTTTTCTTTAGAAAGAGACGGATTTGTAGTCTCTGAGAAAGTATTTAGTGAAGACGAGCTTCGTTCTCTAAATAATCTAGCAAGTACTATTGTTCCTTATATAGGAATGTGTAAGCGTAAGGGTTGGATAAATAATAATGAGGCTCACCTTCCTGATATAGATTGGGCATATTACTGGTCTGAAACCCCTGATCATAATACTTACATTAATGAAACTATACTTCCTGTACTTGCTAGTATATGTGATGATTTGCTTGGTGTTGACAATTGGGGTTGGCAAATGACCAATCGTTATATAATATCAAATTGTCAACATGATTACCCTGTATATCCGCACTTTGACGCCCCGTACTTGTGGCCTCAAAAACTTGATGTTCAGATGGCTAAGTATTTAGAAAAAGGAGTTCTGAGCTTAACTTTTATGATACCTCTAATGGAGTTTGTTCCAGAAAATGGTGCGACAGGTTTTGTTCCCGGAACTCATAATTATATTCACGACACTATAGATTGGAATGAATCACAATTACATCGCCAAACTTTCTTTAATGATAATTGTGTACAACCAGAAGTTCCACTAGGTAGTTTTTCGTGTTTTTATGGTAATTGCTTGCATAGTGTTATGTCTAATAAAACCGATGTAATTAGGCGCGGTATAATATTTAGAGGTATAAGAAACGACGCACTAGCCGAAATGTCTAAATTTGGGCTAGGCTAAAAAGTGGATAGATGAAGAATTTAATATTTCAATACTACAAGGTTATTAGTGAAGATGTTTGTTCTCTTCCTCGCAGATACCGTAGATCACTAAATGTGCCTTATTGGGAAATGTCTAGTCAATCTATAAGTGCCTATGCGCGTAAAGTAGAAGCTGATTACATATTTGATACGTCTACAGAACTATTAGATACTCACTACAGCATATTCATACCTTTTATTACTGACTTATATAAACATTACGATAATATTTGCTTTATAGATAGCGATGTGCTTGCTACTGCCTGCAGTAGCAATATTTTTTTGAATATAGACTCTTCTTTAATTAATTTAGTTCAAAGTAATACTGGACCTATGAAAGTGCATAAGTTTGGTAAGATAGCCGACTGGCAAAATCGAACAGAACTTAATAGTGGAGTAGTAGTCTTTCCTAAAAGCACGTTCAGAGCCTTGAAGAATAAGGTCAGAGAGATACCTGCATATTATGAAAGAAATCCTTGGTCTAATGGTGGCTATGACCAAGAAATCCTATTTGACTTTGCTATAGATTACGGGTATAATAATCTACATTATAAGTTTAATTACATGCTATCTTACTATAATAATCAGCATAAATTTGATAATTCCTTAATTCACTATCATTACACTACTAAACATCTACTAGAAAAAGACTTTAACCGTGATGAGATATTAAAATAATGGCTAATAAGATAGTAACTATTAGATGGGGTTCTGTATATACAGATCAACACGTAGAAAAACTGCATGATCAAGCTGTTAAAAATTGTTCGGTGCCTTTTGATTTTTATTGCTTTGATAACTTAAATAATCTCGATTGGTATGCTTTACAGAAGAAACACTTTAGAGGGTCGGATGATCCTGATCAACGAGCAGAAAAAGCTTGGAATGACTTTGAAAGAGATGATTGTGGTGGTTTGACCCATTACAGAAAACTACTAATGTTTGCTCATGATATAGATCCCTATTGTGTAGATCAAATAAATAAAGCTTATACTAGCACCGGATTTACGCCGGACGATACTATATTATACTTAGACCTAGATAGTGTAATTTTAGGAGACCTTAGTTATTTCTTTGATCTAGAAAACTCTAAGCCTTGGATAGTTAAAAGCTATTGGTATGATGAAAATAATGGTGCTGAATGGAAGAGGCAATACAATCTTAGACGATGCCCTTATTTTAATAGTTCCGTTATGGTATGGAAACCCGGACAAAATAGGCCAATATATGATTACGTATCCTCTAAGTTAGAGGAGTGTTTTTTTACGTATGGCGCAAACGATAATTTATTATTTCACTTATTTGGTCCTAACACTCTGAACACAGATAGACGAAATCATTTCCAACATTATCCCAAAGGCATTGTTACCTCTGAAGAATTTCCATCTTATGGTAGAGGATTAGTGCACATGTTAAATGGGTTAAGTATGCAAGAGAAAAATCAATTATGTTTTCAATAGATCCAGGATTAACAGATGGCTGGGTAGATGGCTTAGTTCAGATAGATACAGACTTTCCCTATAGGAAAAACTGTTTTTACGAAGCTATAAAAAAGCCTGTACTAGAACAGAACCTATGGTGGTACGATACACTAGTAGAGTTAGCTATTAGTCCGACCACCGTAAATGTTTACGCGTCTGGTTTTTCTACTTACACTATACCATTGTTGCATAAGCTAGGTACTAAAAATGTAAGACTATATGATTACGACCCAGAAGTTACAGAAGTTAACTGGAGGTTAAACAATCATTATCTGAATAAGCTTAATATAGAACAGCATACTCTAGATGTTATTTTTGATCATGAATGGATTGATAAAGAAGTAGATCTGGTTTTAAATACTTCTTGCGAGAACATGTATCATTTCTATAAGGTAAAAGCTCAGTATAAAAAAGATGTTATATTTTGCTTACAAGGTACTAATAAGCCTAAAAAAGGTAATATTAACTTGCCAAAAGATGTAGATGAGTTTATATTTAGTACTGGGATTACTGATATACTATATCAAGGAGTATATCCTGATAGCGGATATGAAAGATTTATGGTTATAGGTAGATGAAAAGAGTAATTTTTAGTATTTATATTTCAATACCTGATGCTCAACTGGATAACCCTCATAGTTTTGATGCCATCGGAAATCCTGTTAGAACTGATAAGAGTTTTATTACAAAAAAGAAACTAGCTCAGTATAAAGATAAACTAGTTCAAAGACAAAAAGAATACGCAGATCTGATAGGCGCCGATTACAAACTTTTTGAAAACGACAAACAGTATGAAGAGTTTAGTCGTAAGTTTTCTATTGATTATCCTCAAATATCTCAATACGACGTAGTTAACTTTTACAAACACTACTTAATGAAGATACTATCAGACAGTTATGATTATGTATGTTACTTTGATCTAGATATAATCCCTAATACTGCGGAAGACATATTTTCCTGCACTAATCTAGATATTTATTTTGCTGTGCCAGATTCTAATGAAGAAGCTGAATGGGGAAAGAAAGTAAATCCAAAATATTACAACACCTGTATAAGAAATCCAGCTACTAAGTATTGGAATGCTCACGCCCTATTAAGCTACTCTGGATTAGAACCTGATCAAAATGTTTATAATACAGGAATTATGTTGTCTTCAGCTAAGGTTATTAACAGCTTAGACTACATAGAAGCGTTACCAGAAGTATTGTCGATAATGTCTCTAGTTAAGAACGATACAGATTCTATGTACCCAAAGAACATCCAGAGGGTTTTTAATTACGATAACGAAACAGTATTTAGCTATTTAGTTGTTGCCAAAGATATAGATATATTTGTACTAGATAAGTCATGGCACTTTCCTATTAGGGATGTAGCTTATGACAAGACTTCTAAGTTTTTTCATGTAATAGATAAGGTTTTTGGTAGATTTCTATAATGAAAGTATTTTGTCTACGTATAGGAGAAAAGTACGGAATAGAGTACGAAGAGTATATCAATAGCAAACTTGCAGAACACTATGATGTAGTATGGATACGCGACGAAGCAGATAGTAGGTTTCCGCTACAGTGGACAAAGATGAGCATAATGTCGCAGGATATAACCGAACCTGTGGTTGTGATAGATATAGATATATTACTTATAAATGACTATTTAGGCTTATTTAATTATCCCATAAAAGATAATCAATTTATTAGTATAAATTCGTGGTGGTCTGACAATCTCAATTACAGTATTAATGGTGGTTTTTATAAATATATACCTTCGAATTGTAAATACATATACGATAAATACCTTGCAGACTATAAACACTGGCAGAGTTTTTACATAAAAAATAAAACTACTACAGGACCTATTAATGGAGAACAATTTTTCGTAGAGGATTCTGTAAAAGAACGCTTAGAATTAATAACCGTCCCAGCATCCTGGTCTGCTAGATGGGTATCAAATACTTTTAGTAATCTTTTTCCTGAAGCTACAGTAGAAGATTACTTAAATTTAAAATACATAGAACACTCAAAAAATCCCTATCTATTCTTAGGTGATGAATTTCATCCAGATGTGAAAATTGTGCATTTTACTAATTTTATGAATAAACCTAGAGATTGGAGTCAGTATAGTAAGTATGTATAAGTTAAATAATTTGACAGCTTGGGTAGATATATGTACTTACTGTAATGCGAAATGTCCTCAATGCCATAGGACTAATAAGTCTAACCTAAATAAAGAAGATTGGGTGCCTTTATTGCAATGGGATCTATCTTGTTTTAAAAAAGCTTTCCCTATTTCTGATTTAGTTAAGTATTCAAAATTTGAGTTGTGCGGCACGTGGGGAGATCCAATGCTAAACAAAGATATTTATGACATAGTTAGTTATATTATTAATAATTCTGATTGTAGAGTGCATATCAATACTAACGGCTCTGTACGAGACCCAGATTTTTGGTGGAATTTTGGCGTATTAGGCGGAAAAAGAGTTGAAGTATGGTTTGCAGTAGAAGGTATTGATAACGATATGCATACTTTATATCGAGTAGGTACAAATTTAGAGATTATAAAAGACAATATTCAGGCATATACTAGCGCTGGTGGTTTAGCTAGCATATTTACTGTAGTTTTTAAGCATAATTATAACTATTTAGACGATATTTTTAGCATGTGTAAAAGTTGGGGAGTAAATGGGTCTCATTTTTACACTAAATCTGACCGATTCTGGAACGGACCTAGCCATAATTACTATATTAATGATAAAAAATATACTTTAGAGGCTGCAAATGATTAAATGTTCTTGGGCTTCACAGAATAAATTTGCAATAAATCCTGATGGACAAGTATTTCCGTGTTGTTATTTAGCTACTTTAGTGTTTATAGACAAAATATTTTTAGATATTGATAGATATGACGAAGTAATACCCAAGCACCAGCAAGAACATAAACACTACGTAATACAAGAGTACTTAAAAAGTAAAAGTAATTTAAATATTCATTATAATAGCATAGATACTATTCTTAATAGTGAGTGGTTTACTAAAATTCTACCAGAATCTTTACTAAGTTATGATACTGCTAATGGTAAATGTATTCATTTTTGCGGAGACAAGCATGAAGATAGTTGAAATAGACAATATCCTAACTAAAGAAGAGTTAGAGAGTGTAGAAGAAGAGCTTAGAGATATAGTTTGGGATAAGAATTTTACTAGAGCTGGCTCTAATATGCAAGAGAGCAACAATATAGATAAGCTACCTGTATTACGAGATTTGTATTTTAAATTTAGCTCTCCTAAATTTCTAAGATACTTAGAGGAAAAATTATTAGTAACTGGTATATTGCCAGACCCTTACTTAATAGGTTCTGGATATAGTAAAATAGAAAAGTCTAATGATCTAAAATTTCATATAGATTTTAACTGGAATAGGGATATAAAGTTACACAGAATCTGTTCTCTAATAATATATTTAAGTGATGTAGAAGGCGGAGACTTAGAGTTCGATACAGGTCAGATTATACGCACTAGTAGAAACAAAGCTGTTATATTTGAACATAGTGAAACCGTTAGGCATAGGGTAACAGAATGCAGTGCAGTACGTCAGGCAGTTAGATTTTTCTACTATGCTTCTAAATTGTCTGATCCTCCCGAGCACCACAGAAGTTTGTATGGATTAAAAGAAGGTAAACCGGTAGACTTATAATGATTGATGTAAATGTCTGGGTTTTGAATAATACTCATTTACCATCCTATACTTTTCAAGATTCTCTAGTTTCGACTAGCTTTGAAGAGCGATTAGTATGCTGCTTTTCAGTTCATTTTGAAAAGTATTTTAACTTAGTATATAAAAGCCTACTCACAGATCATTGCAGTGGTCAAGGAATAAATATATTACCTCTACCGTGTGAATCTTATAGTACCCTGAAATTCTATGTAGAAACTGTAGGTACTGATCTAGTAGATTACTGTAGAGTAAATAATATAAAAATCTTACTATGTTTAACTAGAGAAGTAATTGAACTGCACGAATATGAAGAATTATCTAATTTAATAGAGTCTAATTGGGTAGTCTCTGGTATAACATCGGATGATGTAAGAATATTAGTAAATTCTTTCAAACCTTTAACCAACTTTAAACATAACAAGTATGTAACTAGTGTAGACATATTTAAACATTTTACTATGGATTTTAATCCAAAGTTACCTACTTCTAAGAATAACATACCCGTGTCTATATTTGGCGGCACTTTATATAATCGTCCTTTTAGATGCTTGTTTTTAGCAGAACTACATACAAGAGGTTTATTGTCAGAATTAGAATACAGTAATGTCGTTATTGATCCTAGAAATTTAGAATATAATATATATGAAAACTTGCATTATCTATCTGATAATGATAAGCTAAAAGTAGTTAGTTGTCTTGACGTACTCACAGAGAATAGAACCTACGATAAAGACGGATTACTAACAAATACTAATATCTATAAAACAGGACACGAGTTACTAATAATTCCTCAACTTAACAATTCGATTGTTAGTGTAGCCTTAGAAACAAGATATATACAACCTTCAATAACAGAAAAAACATATAAGTTATTTAGAGCAGGAGTAATACCTTTATGGCACGGTCCTCAAAATGTTAAGCAGTACTTGGAATCTTGTCAATTTAAATTCCCTTCTATTATAGATTATAGATTTGATTGTTTAGATACTACAGAAGATAGGCTATACGCTTTATGTGATGAAATAGAACGAATACTAACAATACCTATTCAATCTCTTATAGAAGCAAAAGAAAGCGTACAGGGTAATATAGATGTATTACGTAAGATTAGTGGGAGTATAGATGAGCGACTTTTTACCTTTAACAGTATTTGAAAACTTAGTAGCTGACTATTTTGGTAGTAAGTATGCACTAGCAGTAGATTCTTGTACTAACGGTCTTGAACTGGCACTAAGAGTAACTAATGCAGATAAGGCAATCTGCCCTTTAAACACTTACATCTCAGTTCCTATGATGCTAACTCGTGCTAATATTGACTTTAATTTTGAGAAAATATGTTGGGCTGAATATTATCACCTTACTCCTAGAGTAATAGACGCTGCTGTTTTGTGGAAACAAAATTCTTTCGTACCAAATACTATAATGTGTATTTCTTTTCATTTCAAAAAGCATCTAAATTTAGGTAGAGGTGGTATGATATTACTAGACGATGAATCTCTATATAATAGAATTAAAAGATTACGATACGACGGTAGAAATATTTATGATGGCGTTTCTTACAATACAGATTTTGATATAAACGAAATAGGCTATCATTATTATATGACTCCCGAAGAGGCAACTCTAGGTATATCTAAATTTGTAGAAAAGCGAGACGCACCAGCTAAGGTAGTTACCTATCAAGACTATCCTGATTTGACAAATTATAAGGTTTTTAATGAAAAAAATAGGGTTCCTAGAGCTTTCTAATGTTTTTGCTAATCAAGCAAAGCTACCTTACTCTACTGGTTGTGTCTGGAGTTATTGTATACAAAATAAATTAATTGCCGATAGTATAAGCTTTGATTGTAAGGATTGGCATTATATACTAGACGAAGAATCTAATTATAAAGTAATAGCAGATAGCCTACTTCATTGTGACATTGTAGGAGTATCGTATTTTGTATGGAACTCTAGTATATCTGACAAGATTTGCAAAACACTAAAAGCTCTTAAACCAAATATTACTATAGTATATGGCGGTTTAGGTATTCCACGACCAGAAGCCATACAGGAATTTCTATTGCAGCATGACTACGTAGACTACGCTGTGCATAATGAAGGTGAATATTCTTTTGAACTATTATTGTTATATCTAACTGATAATATATCAATAGATCAATTAAAAGGAATAAGTAGTAGAAACATTTCTTATACTCCGATTAGTAGAGTTAAAGATATCAATGCCATGCCAAGTCCTTATTTGAACGGACTATTTGATAACTTAATTTCTAGTAAGGCACATAGTTATAATTTCGAAGGTATAATAGAGCCAGAACGAGGATGTCCTTACTCTTGTACTTTTTGTGAGGTCGGTGACTCTTATTTTACAAAAATAGCTAAACACGATATAGGTAAAATACTTTCAGAAATAGATTGGTTAAGTAATAATAAAGTAGAATATGTACATATAGTAGATAATAATTTTGGTATGTATAAAGATCATCTAGATATCGCCAAATATCTAGTTCGAAATAGAGATCTGTATGGATATCCTTCTGCATTAAATATCACTTGGGCTAAGAATAAAAAAGAACATTTGTACGATATCGCCGATCTTCTACAAAGAGAAAAGCTTAATAAAGGTGTTACTATTGCCTTACAATCTCTAAATCCAAGCACGTTAAAAGCCATAAAAAGATCTAATTCTGATTTAGCTAATTTATCGGATATACTTGCTACTTTGAATAAGTTACGAATACCTGCTTTCATAGAGCTTATAATAGGTCTGCCAGAAGAAACTGTAGAGTCGTTTAAAGATGGTATATACTATTTGTTAGATGAAATTGGTTATGTAGAATATATGACTATTAATAATATGATAGTATTACCTAATTCTCCTTTTAGTGAATACGAGTATTTACAAAAGTACGATATAAAAACTAGCCGCACGGCCCCTCTTTTTGCCCATCACAGTCAGCCAGAACATAAGTTACTAGAAGAATATAATTTAGTAGTTACTCAGACTTCTTCTATGTCTTTTCAGGAGTATGTAGAGTTAAACTTATGGAAATGGTTTATGCTATCAACTCATTTTTTAGGTTGGACTCGTGTCATATCCAAACAATTAAAAGACAATGGCATATCTTACAGAAGTTTTTATGAAAAACTATTTGAACATATTAAAAGCTCTACAAATAGCTTACTACACTCGGAGTTTGTAAAGACTGAAAAATCTATAATTAGCTTCTTTACTAACAATTCTCCTTGGGGAAGAAAAATGCCTGATATATCTAATTTGTATTGGGAGTACGAAGAAGCAACTGCTATAGCTATTGCTCAGAATAAAAAACAATTCTATAATGAGCTATCACTATATTTAAGTAATTCCTATCCTAACTTAGATATATCTAATATTATAACTAGTCAGAGCAATAAAATGAAAGATCCATATATAGAATACGGTGGTGACCTAGAACGCTGGTGTATAGAATGTATGTGGTGGGGTAGAAGAGTAGAAAGATTTTTTGTTGGAGAATACTTTGATAGATAACTATAGCGATTTACTAAAGAATAAAGGAATTAATCTATGGTTAGATATAACTACTAACTGT
>JACCDV010308430.1_pt1 | contig 14046 bp, 9 predicted proteins | sample 7446131 | NCBI WGS metagenome assembly JACCDV01 (sample SAMN15323448, study PRJNA562643) | freshwater metagenome | isolation source: river surface water | place: USA:Blue River Watershed | collected 2017-08-17 | reverse complement strand
CCTACTTGATCTCGGTGACCTGGACGCGGGTGAGGTCCTGGCGGTGGCCCTGACGCTTCTTGTAACCGGTCTTGTTCTTGTACTTCTGAATAATGATCTTTGGGCCACGGGTCTGGTCTAGAACCTCTGCAACAACCTTGACCTTGGCCAAAGCCTTTGAGTCGGTTGTGACCTTGTCACCGTCAACTAGCAACAGAGCAGGCAGCTCGATAGTGCCTGAAGTTGCAGCGATACGGTTCATGGTCACAATGGTTCCAACTGAAACCTTCTCCTGGCGACCGCCAGCGCGAACTACTGCGTAAACCACGTGAAAACCTATCTTTTCTGGATTGATCACTCAATAGACAAAACTGCCTTGAGCAACAGCGCCCCAGTCTAGTAAAGATAGGGACACTGGTCAACCAGAACCGAATTATTCTTTCGAGGAATCTTCGGTCTGGTTTGTCGCCTTGGCGCTAACCCTGCGTCGCTTGGGCTTAGCCTTCGGCTCTGGCTCTGGAAGTGACTCCAAAACCATGTTCAGCATCTCAGTTTTACCCTCAGGCTCCTTTGAGGCCGAATCGGATGATTCGGACTGAGGAGCCTGGGCAATCATGTTGACAACATTCTTTAGGACGTCAGCCTGCTCGGCTGTAACGACCTTCTTTACGACAACCTCAGACTTCTCTTTCTTCTTGCCACGCTTTTGGCTTGAAGAAGATTGCTCTGGCATCTTGAAGCGAGGCTCATCATGAACCATCACTCCTCTACCACCGCAGCACTCGCAGGTTTCACCGAAGGTCTCCAGCAGTCCAACGCCAATTTTCTTGCGCGTCATCTGAACTAAGCCGAGCGAGGTAATCTCACTGACCTGGTTCTTGGTCCGGTCCCTAGAAAGGCATTCCAGCAACCTACGACGAACCATCTCCTGGTTCGATTCGTGAATCATATCGATGAAGTCGACCACCACAATGCCACCGATGTCCCGGAGCCTTAGCTGGCGAACCAGCTCTTCGGCAGCCTCAAGGTTGTTCTTGGTGACTGTCTCTTCGAGGTTTCCACCGGAACCAATGAATTTTCCAGTGTTTACATCCACCACGGTCATGGCTTCGGTTCTATCAATGACCAGTGAACCACCTGAAGGAAGGTAAACCTTGCGCTCCAGCGCCTTGGCGATCTGGTCTCCAAGTCTGTAGTGATCGAAGACGTCTTCAGATAGCTCGTATGCAGAAAGGCGCTCAACCAAATCAGGAGCTACCGACGATAGGTAGTCAGAAATCGTCTCTTTGGCGCTCTGGCCCGAGACAACAAGCTTCTGGAAGTCCTCGTTGAAGACGTCACGAATTATTTTGACCAGCAGATCAGGCTCAGAGTGCAGCAACGCTGGGGCTTTACCCTTTGCCTTCTCGCTGATTGACTCCCACTGAGCCTTTAGTCGCTCGACATCATGAATCAGCTGCTCTTCGGTTGCGCCCTCGGCAGCGGTGCGAACAATCACACCTGCGTCCTCGGGAAGTGCACTCTTGAGTATGGTCTTGAGTCTTTGACGCTCAGACTCTGGAAGCTTTCGAGAGATTCCCGACATGTTTCCACCGGGTACGTACACCAAGAAGCGCCCAGGAAGGGAAACCTGAGAGGTGAGGCGGGCACCCTTTTGGCCCACCGGATCCTTGGTTACCTGAACTAGGACTTGGTCGCCGCTTTTCAGCGCTAATTCAATGCGCCTAGGCTGGTTGCCAGTCTCGGCAGCTTCCCAATCAACCTCTCCCGAGTAGAGCACAGCGTTACGACCCTTGCCGATGTCAACAAAAGCAGCCTCCATCGAGGGCAATACATTCTGTACTTTGCCGAGGTAAACGTTGCCGATCAGTGATCCGCCCTGGCTTTCAGCAACATAGTGCTCAACCAGCAAACCATCTTCTAGAACAGCAATTTGAATTCGGCCGTCTTTGTCACGAACCACCATGGTGCGGTCAACAGACTCGCGCCTAGCCAAAAACTCACTCTCGGTAACTGAGGTTCTGCGCCTTGAGTTATCCCTGCCATCTCTACGGCGCTGACGCTTTGCGTCCATCCGGGTAGAGCCGCCTTGCGCATCGTCAGCCTCAGGCTTCTCACGAGCTGGCTTCTCTTTCGGAGCAGGCTTTTCCTTTGCAGGTCGCTCTCTAACCTGCTTGGCGGGGCGCTCAGCTTCTTCTTCAACTGCGAGCTTGCCAGAGCGAGGGTTCACCTTTGGAGTTGGTAAATCAGGAGCTTGGAAAATTAGTTGAATGGCTGGCGGTTTTACCGCTTCTTCTTTTTTCTTTGGCACTTTTTAACCTAAGTGCACCGGTACACACCCACGGTGCTTCTGTCGTGATTCAAGCCTCGACCTGAATCTAATCCTCATCTTGTGAGATCTTCGTCTCACTAAAACCTGCGATGCAAGTGTGTTCGCATCTGTGTAGAAGTATTACACGGTTGTTATCAAAATGCGATAATCAGGTCATGGTATTTCCATTTGCCCTGATTATTTCTGGCATCGTCGGCTGGGTGGCTAGCTTTGGGCTGACCCTTGAGCGTATCAAAGTAGCTGGTGACCCCAACGCTGCTACCGCCTGTGACATCTCCCCATTCATAAGCTGCAAGTCTGTGATGCTCTCGGAGCAGGCAGCCCTCTTCGGCTTTCCAAACCCGCTAATTGGTCTCGCGGCCTTCTTCGCTCCTGTAGTTGTCGGGTTTGCAATTCTCGCTGGAGGAAAGTTCAAGCCCTGGTTCTGGCAACTGTTCTTGCTGGGCCACGTGTTTGCGATGGCCTTTGTCTTCTGGCTTTTTAGCCAAAGCGTCTACGAAATCGGATCACTTTGTATCTACTGCATGGTTGCCTGGGCAGCAACTATTCCGCTGTTCTGGGCGAGCTTCGGGTTCACAGCTAAAGAGGGAATGCTTGGCGAGAAGCTAAGCGCTGTAGGAGAAACAATCTTCAGCTGGAGCTGGGTTCTAACCCTGCTCACATACCTAGCCCTGGCAGTACCGGTTCTTATCCACTTCTGGAGATTCTGGCCGACCCTGCTTTAGAACCAGAGAGCAAGCTCCCTCGCTGCAGACTCTTCAGAATCAGAACCGTGGACTAGGTTCTGAACCACCACTGTCCCCCAGTCACGACCTAGGTCTCCGCGGATTGTCCCTGGTGCCGCAAGGGTTGGGTCTGTGGTCCCAGCGAGGGTTCGGAATCCCTCGATTACACGGTTCCCCTGCAGCTCAATTGCAACCACATCGCCTGAGAGCATGAACTCCAAAAGAGGTTCAAAGAAACTCTTACCCTGGTGCTCTTCATAGTGCTTGCTCAGTAGTTCTCGAGTGGGGGTTACCATCTTGAGCCGAGCAACTACATAGCCCTTGGCTTCGCAGCGCGAGATAACCTCACCGATGAGATTTCTTCTGACGCCATCTGGCTTCACTAGGACGAGAGTTGATTGAGTCATTCGTTCTCCTTTAGCTTGAGATAGTAGCCCCGGGCTCTGCCAATTGTTTCACTCGCGATCATGGCTCAAATCCACATTCCCATCAAAATTGCCCCGATAATGAACATTCCCCAGACCCAGAAAACGCTGGCAACAATCAAAATCTGCAACAGCCAGCCGAAGGCGTAGCCGCCGGGTTTGCCGAGGATAGCTGGTGTGAGAATCAGCAGGATGGACATTGATACGCCGATTCCCCAGACCCACTCGGTGGGAGCAACCCTTAGCCCAAATGCTGCAAGCGTGGCAAAAAACACGACAACTGCCTCGAAGCTCAACACGATTGAGGCTAAGGCTCGCTTGGACGACTTTGGTTTACTCATCTTCATCAACTTCTCTCAAGCTGCCTAATACTTCACCGACAAGATATAGCGAACCGCTGACAACACCAACTGCTTCCGTGCCAGTGACTCGCTTCACCAGAGCGTCATATGCGGTGATTGCGTCTGGGATTATGGCTGTCACCTCAGGACCGCTATCTAATAGCGCCTCCGCAAACTCCTTAGCCGGTAGCGCTCTGGGCCCAGGGGCCTGGGTGACAATCACCGAGTTGAAGCAGTTAGCAAACTCTGCTGCGGTGCTGGAAACATCCTTATCGGCCAAGATGGCCACCATGCCGATAACTTCGCGCCCTGGAAAGTGGAAGTCGAGCGCCCTCTTGAGGGACCTAACTCCGCTTGGGTTGTGTGCACCATCTAGCAGGACTAGTGGTTCTTTGGAAACAACGTGAAGCCTGCCTGGTGAGACCGCATCGACTAGTGCCTGCCTGAGCACCTCATCGGCGATCGGCCTAGACCCCTCGCCCAAAAAGAGCTCGACCGCAGCTATAGCGGTTGCCGCGTTCTCCGCTTGGTGGGCGCCTAACAGTGGCATCCACAACTGTGGGTACTCCCCCGCCAAGCCCTGAACCGAGAACCTGACTCCATAACCATCCGAGGAGACATCAGTAAAACCAAAATCCGCCTGACCAAAAAGAACCCGACCCTTGCTCGCCAGAACCTCCGCCGCTTCAAGACTTTGCGCAGAAGAGACAATCAAACAACCCGGCTTGATGATGCCGCTCTTGGTTTGGGCAATCTCTGCAACCGTGTCACCGAGTGACTTCTGGTGGTCGAGGTCAATCGAAGTGAAAACCGCGACATCGGCGACAGCCACGTTTGTGGCATCCCACTCACCGCCCATGCCAACCTCGAGAACCAATACGTCAATTGGGGTGTCACTAAAGACTTGAAAAGCGAGAGCGGTGAAAGCCTCGAAGAAAGTCAACTTGTTTTCTCCCCTGGCTTCAAGCTCAGCATCTACTAGCTCCAAAAGCGCAACGTTCTCGAGATAAGTTTCGACAAATACTTCATCCGATACCGGTTCACCGTCGATTGCAATTCGCTCGTTGAAGCTAATCAAATGAGGTGAGGTGAGCCTTCCGGTTCTAAGCCCATGCTCTCGAAGAATGCGCTCGATGATTCGAGCCGTTGAAGTTTTTCCGTTAGTCCCGGTGATGTGAATAACTCGATAGTTCTTCTGAGGGTCACCCATTACCTCAACTGCTCTTGCAGTCGGGGCCAACCTCGGACGAATTTGATTCTCGGGCTGCCTTGCATAGAGCTCAGCTAGAACCTGCTCTAACTCCGCTGAGTAGTCTTTAGCCAATTTTGCTCAACTCAATCAACAGTTGACCTGACTCGCCTATTGAAACACCTTCAACGTCGCCGATCTGCACCGAAAACTCAGTTGCCAATACCTCAGCGGCAATTAGCCCTCTGTGCTCGGTCAGTGCTGCAGCACTCTCGGAATCTGCTGTCAGTGCAAGCGAAATTCGGTCGGAAACATCTAATCCGGCGTCCTTACGAGCCTGTTGAATCTGGCGAATTGCGTCGCGCGCTGCTCCTTCGCGCTCTAGCTCAGGAGAAACCTTGGTGTCCAAAAGGACAAAGCCGCTCGAGGTGATACCGACTCTAAAGTCTTCACTCACCCCAGCAGCAGTCATTGCAAGGTCGTACTCCCCGGAGAGCAGCTCAGTGCCGTCGACAATGACCTTTTCGCCCCGCAAGACCCAGTTGCCAGCCTTCGCTGCCTGAATAATTCTTTGAACATCTGAGCCAACTCTTGGCCCGAGAGTTCTAGCGTTCACGGTGAGTGACTTCGAAAGACCAAAGCGCTCCGCCACCTCATCCGAGGCCATGACAACACTCACCTTCTTCACATTCAACTCGTCAGCAATCAAGTCTGTGTAATTAGCCAATTGGTCGGAGTTACTTGCAATTGTGAGTTCCGCAAGCGGCAATCTCACTCTTAGCCCGGCCGCTTTTCTCAGGGACAGCGCAACCGAAGCTGCCTCTCTGATTGCATCCATATCGGAAACCAGTTGGGAGTCAAGTGGGAATTCTGATGCATCTGGCCAAAACTCAAGGTGAACTGAACGACCATCGGTCAACCCGCGCCACATCTCCTCGGCGGTCAGAGGCAGAAGTGGGGCCACTGCCCGCAGCACAGCTTCCAGAACCGTATAGAGAGTGTCGAATGCCTCTTTGTCACCCTCCCAGAATCGATCCCTGGAGCGGCGGATGTACCAGTTGGTCAGAACCTCAGCGAAATCCCTAACTTTGGCAGAGGCGCTGTAACTGTCAAAGATATCCAGGTCCGCTTCAAGTTCTGAGATAAGAACCGAAGTCTTGGACATAATGTAGCGATCTAAAAGCTGAGTCGATGCATGTGATGGCGAAGCTTGGTAGCCAGCGGCATTGGCATAGAGCGTAAAGAAGTAGTAGCTGTTCCAGAGCGGAAGCAGCGCCTGGCGCACTCCCTCTCGAATGCCCTGTTCGGTAACCGATAGATTTCCGCCTCGAAGAATTGGGCTGGACATTAAGAACCAGCGCATCGCATCCGAACCATCGCGGTTGAACACCTCGTTGACATCTGGGTAGTTACGCAACGACTTGGACATCTTTTGACCGTCGTTACCCAAAACAATGCCGTGGCTGATCGCGTTCTTAAATGCAGGTCTGTCAAACAGTGCAGTGGAGAGCACGTGCAGGGTATAGAACCAGCCCCTGGTTTGACCAACATACTCAACGATGAAGTCGCCCGGGAAGTGCGTGTCAAACCACTGCTGGTTCTCAAATGGATAGTGCACCTGAGCAAATGGCATAGAGCCAGACTCAAACCAGCAATCAAGGACTTCCGGCACACGACGCATCATCGACTTGCCGGTTGGATCATCTGGGTTTGCCCGAACCAGATTGTCGATCTCGGGACGGTGCAGATCCGTGGGTCTAACCCCAAAGTCCTTCTCGAGCTCGTCCAGCGAACCGTAAACATCGATGCGAGGGTAGTTTGGGTCATCACTTCGCCAAACCGGGATTGGAGCTCCCCAAAAACGGTTTCTAGAGATCGCCCAGTCACGAACATTCTCAAGCCATTTGCCGAAGCTTCCGTTCTTGGTGTGCTCAGGAACCCAGTTGATGTCTTGGTTTAGCTCAAGCATCCGGTCACGAAGTTTTGTAGTTTCTACAAACCAAGAGGAGACCGCCTTGTAGATAAGCGGGTTCTTGCACCTGTAGCAGTGTGGGTAAGAGTGCTCGTATGAAGCCTGACGAACAAGCCGTCCCATGGCCTTGAGATCCTGAGTGATTGGCTTGTTTGCTTCGAAGACGTGCATTCCCTCGTAGGCAGGAATGGTGCTTAGGTACTCGCCACGCTCGTTGATGGAGACATAGGTGGGTATCCCCGCTGCTTGGCAGAGGTTTTGGTCATCCTCACCATAGGCGGGAGCCTGGTGAACAATGCCCGTTCCTTCGTTGTCGGCAACATAGTCACCGACCAAGATTTGCCAGGCGTTAGCCACATCAAACTTCTCAGGGTCGGCATAGAAGTCGAAGATTCTTTGGTAGCGAAGACCTGCAAGCTCTTTGCCAAGCACTCGAGATGAGATGTTGGCTAGCGCGTCCTCTGCGGACTCAAACCCTAGGTCCTTTGCGTAGTTGCCCACCAAAGAGCTGGCAAGCATGAATCGACCCTGCGGGCTATCAACAACTGCGTACTCGATGTCAGGACCAACAGCCAAGGCAAAGTTTGTTGGGAGCGTCCAAGGAGTTGTGGTCCAAGCCAAGAGCTTGACGCCGTCTAACTCATTTCCCGCAGCTTCAATGGGGAAGCTAACCGTTACCGACTGATCCTGACGCGGACGATATACCTCGTCGTCCATGCGCAGCTCGTGGTTTGAAAGCGGGGTCTCGCATCTCCAGCAGTAGGCCAGGACTTTGAAACCCTCGTAGATAAGTCCCTTGTTGTGAAGCTGCTTGAATGCCCAGAGCACGCTTTCGGTGTAGTTGAGGTCCAGAGTCTTGTAGTCATTATCGAAGTCAACCCAGCGAGCTTGCCTGGTTACGTAGGTGCGCCAATCTTGGGTGTACTTCAAAACACTGGTCTTACAGAACTCGTTGAATTTAGCAACGCCAAACTTCTCAATCTCTGGGCGACCAGAGATTCCAAGTAATCTCTCTGCCTCGACCTCGGCGGGAAGACCATGGGTGTCCCAGCCAAAGCGGCGCTCTACTCGCTTGCCACGCATGGTCTGGTAACGCGGAATTAGGTCTTTGGTGTAGCCGGTAAGTAGGTGTCCGTAGTGCGGAAGGCCATTTGCAAATGGTGGGCCATCGTAGAAAACAAACTCTTCGGCATCAGCGGCGGTTCGCTGATCGATAGATTCCTGAAAAGTGCCGTCCTTCGCCCAGTGCGCCAGGACCTCTTCCTCAACTTTAGGAAATGAAGGGGATGGTGCTACGCCAGCATCTGGCTTGTGCTTTGGATACATCGTGGCTTTCATAGCGGCTTGAGGAACTTAACAATGTTAACCTAGAGCAGTTGCCTAACCTGGAGTCTTCCCAATTGAACGAAAATCTTCCTGATCCAACGCGCAGTGCCACGGTGCCTGAAAAAGCCACTGTCGACGGACTAGAGCAGAAGTGGGTCCCGCAGTGGGAGCAAAGTGGTGTCTACCGCTTTGGTAACTCAGGAACTGTCTACTCAATTGACACTCCCCCTCCAACAGCTTCGGGCTCCTTGCACGTAGGTCACGTTTTTAGCTATACCCACACCGATGTCATTGCACGGTACAAGCGCATGCAGGGATTCAATGTTTTCTACCCCATGGGCTGGGATGACAATGGTTTGCCAACCGAGCGTAGGGTTCAGAACTACTACGGAGTTCGTTGCGACCCTCAGCTTCCTTACATTGCAGACTTCACCCCACCACAAGAAGGTGGCGATAACAAATCCTCCAAAGCTGCAGACCAACTTCCAATTTCACGCAGAAACTTCATTGAGCTATGCGAGAAGCTAACTGAGGAAGATGAGAAGACCTTTGAAAACCTTTGGCGCGATTTAGGGCTATCGGTGGACTGGTCTCGCAGCTATCGCACGATTAGCAAGCAGGCTCAACGAGTATCCCAGCAGGCTTTCCTAAACAACCTGGCACGCGGTGAGGCCTATCAAGCAATGGCGCCAACGCTCTGGGATGTCACCTTCAGAACAGCGGTGGCTCAAGCAGAGCTTGAGGACAAAGAGATGCCCGGCGCATACCACCGCGTTGGATTTGACGGCCCTGAGGGCAAGATCTACATCGAGACCACTCGCCCTGAGCTATTGCCGGCCTGTGTTGCCCTGGTAGCCCACCCAGATGACGAGCGTTATCAATCAATGTTCGGCAAGACTGCGAAGACTCCGCTGTTTGGAGTTGAGGTGCCTATCCTGGCTCATCGTCTTGCCCAGAAGGACAAGGGTTCGGGCATCGCCATGATTTGCACCTTTGGTGATGTCACCGACGTGATCTGGTGGCGCGAGCTCAACCTGCCAAACCGTGCCATTTTGGGCTTTGACGGTCGCATCCTGGCTGAGGCGCCCGATGTTATTGCGGCAGGTCCGGGAGCTTCGCTCTATGAGGAACTTGCTGGCAAGACCCTCTTCAGCGCGAAAGAAATTGTGGTCGCAGCCCTAAAGGCATCTGGCGACATGGTGGGCGATGCCAAACCAATTGTCCACCCGGTTAAGTTTTTCGAGAAGGGCGATAAGCCTTTAGAGATTGTTTCAACCCGCCAGTGGTACATCAAAAACGGTGGCAAGGACCAACAGATTGCTGACCGCTTGATAGAACTCGGGAAGGAACTGAAGTTTCACCCAGACTTCATGCGAGTCCGACTTGAGAACTGGATAAACGGACTAAATGGAGACTGGTTGATTTCCCGTCAGCGCTACTTCGGCGTGCCAATTCCAATTTGGTATCCACTTGACTCTGAGGGTAACCCTAACTTTGACTCTCCGATTGTCCCAACCAGCGAACAGCTTCCTGTTGATCCATCCAGCGATGCTCCAACTGGTTACCAGGAAGGCCAGCGCGGTGTTCCAAACGGCTTCGTTGGGGAACTCGACATCATGGACACCTGGGCCACCTCTTCGCTCACTCCTCAGCTAGCTGGTGGTTGGCTTGACGACCCAGAGCAGTTTGCCAAGGTATTCCCGTTCGACCTTCGCCCTCAAGGTCAAGACATCATTAGAACTTGGCTCTTTTCGACACTGCTCAGAGCCGAGTTAGAGCACGGCCAACTGCCATGGAAAAATGCAGGCATCTCAGGCTGGATTTTGGATCCAGACCGCAAGAAGATGTCCAAATCCAAAGGCAACGTTGTTGTGCCAAACGATCTTCTCGAGACCCACGGTTCTGATGCGGTCCGCTACTGGGCCGCAGCGGCAAGGTTGGGCACAGACGCGGCATTTGATGAAGGTCAGATGAAGATTGGCCGCAGACTTGCGAACAAGGTCCTCAACGCTTCGAGATTTGCCCTAACCGAACCGGTTCCAGAGGGAATCAAAGAAATCACCGAACCCATCGACCGGGCCATGCTCGCAAAGCTCAAGTCTCAGATCGAGATTGCTACTGCGGCTTTTGAGTCTTATGACCACACCAAAGCCCTGGAGACTACCGAGACTCTCTTTTGGGCTTTCACGGATGACTATGTGGAGCTGGTCAAAGACCGCTTCTACGGCAATGGTGGTCAGAGTGCTCAAGAAGTCGGTAGCGCTGTGCTGGCCCTTAGAACTGCAACTGGGATCTTCCTGCGACTGCTTGCCCCATTCATTCCCTACGCGACCGAAGAGGTTTGGTCTTGGTGGCAGCAGGGCTCAATCCACAGCACCAAATGGCCTGCGGCCTCCGAGCTTGAGGGTTATGAAGGCTCGGAGCTCATGGATGTCGCAGCAGTTGCGTTGATGGCTGTTCGCAAGTCAAAGTCTGACAAAAAGCTCTCGATGAAGGCCGAGATTTCAAGTGCGAAGCTCTCAGGACCCGCAAACCTAGAACTAATTCAGTCGGACCTGATGGCTGTTGGAAAGATTGCTCAGCTTACGCTTTCTCGAGCTGATGAGATTGCACTTGAGGATGTGGTCTTCGCCGAAGCGCAATAGGCTTTCGGCATGACCAACCCTCTACTTAGTGAATCTCAACTTGAGTTTGAACTTCCCGATTTCAGCGCACTGAAGGACGAGCACTACCTGCCGGCTTTCGAGCACGCGGTGAGCCAGCACCAAGCCCAGATTGCCGCCATCTTGGCCGAGCCGAGCATCAGCTTTGAAAACACGATTGTTGCCCTTGAGAAATCGGGACAACTACTGGCATCGATGCTCATGGTCTTTTACAACAAGAGTTCTAGCGACACCAATGAGACACTTCAAGCTCTAGAGGCCGAGATTGGACCTCGATACGCTGCCCATACTGATTCGATTCAACTCAACCCAGCACTCTTCAATCGCCTAACAGCCCTTGAAGCCATGGAAGCTGCCGGTGAACTAAACCTTGACCCTGAGAGCTCTTGGCTTTTGCAGCGCTACCTCAAGGACTTCAGGTTCGCAGGAGCTGCTCTCTCAGAGGCTGCCAGAAAGCGAGTTGGCGAGATCAATGAACGTTGCTCGAGCCTTGAGGCCGAGTTTGACAAGAGATTGCTGGCCGACACCAACGACCTGGCTATCCATCTAGAGACTGCCGATCGCCTGAAAGGGCTGACTCAGGCAGAGATCGAAAGCTGCCAAGAAGCTGCAAGGGAGCGCGGCCAAGAGGGTTACGTCATCCCGCTGTTGAACTACTCAGGGCACCCACTTCTGGCAAGCCTTGAAGACCGAAGCCTGAGGGAGGAGATTCTCAAGGCGACTCTTTCAAGGGGTCAGCGCGGAAACGAGAACGACACCGCAGATGTTGTTCGCGAACTCCTTGACTTGCGCAGAGAGAAGGCCGCTCTATTTGGTTTCGCGAGCTATGTCGACTACGTGACGGCTCAGCAGACTGCTGGCAGTTCGGCAAGTGTTCATAAGGTTCTTCGCTCAATAGCTCCAGCAGCTCGCAAGAATGCCGAACTTGAGGCCATGCGCTTGCAGGAACTTATGAGCAAAGAGAGCGATGCCAAGCTCGCTGCTTGGGACTGGGATCGCTACACAGAACAACTTCGCGCTGAAAAGTACGCCATCGATGTGACGGTACTCAAGCCATACTTTGAGCTGAGAAGGGTCTTGGAAGACGGGGTCTTTTTTGCAGCTGGAAAGCTTTTTGGTCTTTCATTTTCTAGGCGCGATGACTTGGTTGGCTACCACCCAGATAACTGGATCTACGAGGTTCACTATGAGGATGGCACCAAGTGCGGCCTCTATCTCTTTGACCCTTATGCCAGGCCCTCCAAGCGCGGAGGTGCATGGATGAACAACTTGGTTGATCAATCTGACCTGCTAGGCAAACTGCCGGTTGTAGTGAACAACATGAACATTCCAAAACCCGCAGGCAACAACCCGGCTCTGATGACCTTTGACGAAGTGAATACTCTTTTCCACGAGTTTGGTCACACCCTTCACGGAATCCTCTCCGAGGTTAAGTACCCACGCTTTAGCGGAACCAACGTTGAGCGAGACTTCGTCGAGTTCCCCTCTCAGGTGAATGAAATGTGGATGCTTTGGCCAGAGGTGTTGCAAAACTATGCGGTGCACTACCAAACCGGTGAAAAGCTTGGACTTGAGTGGATCGACAAATTGGCCGCCGCCGAAGGTTTCAACCAAGGTTTTGAGACCACCCACTACCTGCAGGCAGCAATTCTTGACCTGGCGCTTCACGAGCAGAACGAGACCCCGACTGACCTAATCGCTTTTGAAGCGAAGGCCATTCGGGACTACGGCCTCGACTTTGATGCAGTGCCGACAAGGTATCGCACAAGCTACTTTGCACACATCTTCGCCGGAGGTTACTCGGCTGGCTATTACGGCTACATCTGGAGCGAAATTCTGGATGCAGACTCTGTCACCTGGTTCAAGCAAAATGGCGGACTTACAAGAGCAAATGGGCAGCGATTTAGTGACTACCTGCTAGCTCGAGGTGGCTCACAAGACTCAATGACCCTGGTGAGAGCGTTCCTTGGAAGAGAACCCTCTATTCAGCCGCTACTTGAGCGCCGCGGGCTTGTAGGTTAGCCAAACAACCACTCCGGAAACCAAGGCCCAAAAGGCTCCTCCGATGCCGAAGATTGTTATGCCGGCTGCTCCAATAAGAAATGTGACTGCACCAGCGAGCCTGAGTTGATCGTCGCTGATAGCGGTCTTTAGCGCTCCAGCGAACGTATTGAGCAACGCAAGCCCGGCGAGAGCAAGAAGCAACTCTCTCGGTACCGCGAGAACAAAGGCTGCGAATGGAGCCGCAAAAATCGCAAAGAGAATGTAGATGACCCCACCCCAGCTAGAGGCTATCCAGCGGCGAGCAGGGTCCTTGGCCGCCGACTCGTCAGCATTGAGAGCGGCGGTTATAGCGGCTAGGTTCAATCCAAAACCACCGAAGAGAGCGGTCACAGCAGAACCAGCTCCAGTCGAGGCAAAGACGGGCTTTGTCGCAAGCGGAAAGCCCAGCGAGCTCATAATCGCTAAGCCAGGAAGATTCTGGGATGCCATTGTGATCAGATACAGCGGCACGCCGATAGCGAGAATCACCCCAAAATTGAAACTAGGCATCACCAAGAGAAGTTCTGGGAAAAAACTTCCAGACTGAAAACCCGAAACCTCATCGCTGAATCCGATGATGGCGAACCCAAGACCAATTGCAATTGGAGACGCCCAAACCGCCGCGAATCGATTGAGCGCAAACCACACCAAAAGAACTGGCACGATCAGGATTGGATAGTGAACGCCAGCTAAAACTGTTGCGGTGACAAAGGGGAAAATTACCCCGGCAAGCATGGCAGCCGAAATCTGAGCTGGAATCCTTGCCACCAGCTTTCCAAGCCAAGGCCACAGTCCGGTGATAACTATCAGCAGGCTTGAAACCAGAAAGGCTCCAACGGCCTCAGAAAACTCGATGCCTAATACAACCGAAGAAGCCAAGAACGCCGCGCCCGGTGTTGACCAAACCACGCTGATTGGTTTCTTGAAGGCAAAGCTAAGAGCGATGGATAAAACCCCGTAGCCGACCAACATGACCGCAAGCGCTGTCGCAGTCTGAGATGTAGAGGCTCCCATTGCTGTTAGGCCAGCAATCGCAATTCCAAAAGTAGCT